>Ga0208195_1000148_pt1 | contig 97829 bp, 97 predicted proteins | sample AD_UKC077_MetaG_FD_184441 | JGI IMG/M metagenome (GOLD analysis project Ga0208195, IMG submission 184441) | Active sludge microbial communities of municipal wastewater-treating anaerobic digesters from USA - AD_UKC077_MetaG (SPAdes) (version 2) | ecosystem: Engineered > Bioreactor > Anaerobic >...
TTCCGCCACACCCATCATTTAAAAGTTTGCCACAATTAAATCCATCATTGATTGCTGCTAAACCAGTTTTATCAGCGCAAGTTTTTGGTGTGCAAATATTACAATTAACTTCAATTGAAGAAGCGTTTTTAGAAGCAAAACTTTTAAAGGCCGCCCATTCCATGGCGGAGCGATAGGGTACCATATAGGTTACTGCGGTTGTTTTATTATGCACATAACATTCTTCAGCTGGATTAATAAGGGGGTAATCTCTAGAGGAAGATTGGGCACCTGACCTTGGTTTTTGAATTCCATCATTTGGATTATAAGTTTGAGAAAGAACAACCACAACGGGTAATATTAGAATTACTAACAAAGAAGAATATAATATTAATTTATAATAGGAAAAACGCTTCTTTGGTTTTGGTTCTGTTTTTTGTTGAGTTTGTTGAGCTGGTTGGGCTAATTTATTTTTTTTCATATTTTTATTTTGCTTACTATTAAAATTATGACAGAAAAATGAAAAAATGACAAATAATTTGTTTAGGGTTGGTATATCTCTTGGAAAAGCGTCAAAAGTGGGTGTATATTACCCGAAACTATTGACAAGTTCTTATCTTATCTCTATAATGTTTTTATCAAGAATATTAAATTAAATAAGCAAAAATATTTTTAAAAAACTTTGATAAAGCTTAGTTTGTCTTTATCAAATTTTTTTGTGTTAAGTCAAAATACATGGGAAACAACAACAAAAATTCTAATGACCTCAATGCTAAGGATTTTATTGAAATGCAGGGCGAGGTCTTGGAATTAATGCCAGCGGCTAGTTTCAAGGTGGCCCTAGAAAATGGTCACGAAATTTTAGCTCATCTTTCTGGAAAAATGCGAATGAATCGGATTCGCCTTCTTCCCGGAGATAAAGTTAAATTGCAAATCAGCCCTTATGATCTTACAAAAGGGCGTATCACTTACCGCATGTAGTTTCATTACTTATCACAGGCAGTTTCAAAAGTTTATTTACAGCAATTAATTAATATTATGAAAGTTAGATCTAGTGCTAAGAAAATTTGTAAAGATTGCAAGGTTGTGCGACGTAAAGGTCGGGTCCACGTAATTTGCAAAAACCCTAAACATAAACAAAGACAAGGGTAATTTTTATTTTATATAAGCGGCTTGGCTAGTTAAAAAATATTTTTACTCCTAGTCAGCTGAAATTAATAATTGAGATATGGCAGTTAGAATCGCTGGAGTTAATCTCCCTAATGACAAAAGAATTGAAGTTGCTTTAACTTATATTTATGGTATAGGTCGTAGTCGAGCAGCTAAAATTTTAGGAATAGCTAAAATTGATCGTGATATTCGCGTTAGTGATTTAAAAGAAGACGCAGTTAATACTTTAAGAGAAATAATAGAAAAGAAATTCACGGTGGAAGGAGATTTACGTCGAGAAACTCAAAGTAATATTAAGCGTTTAAAAGAAATTAATTGTTATCGCGGTTCTCGCCATAGCAAGCGTTTACCGGCTAGAGGTCAAAGAACAAAAACGAATAGTCGTACGATTAGAGGTAATAAACGTATTACCATGGGAAGCGGCAAGAGTAAGGCCGGTATGCAAAAGACTTAATTTTAAAAGATAAAGATTTTAATATGTCCGACAAAGAAAACAAAGATTTAGAAAAACAACCAAATGTATCCGCAGAAAATACGGAAGTGGTTGCTAAGAGCGAAGCAAATGTCACCGATCAGATTGGTGAGAAAAAAGAAAAAGACGAGCGTGATGAGCTAGCGACTTTTTCTTTTGATTCTTCTGATGAAGAGTTGCCTGAAGAAATTAAACAGAAATTAGAAAAAAATAAGGCGGCTCGCGCCAAGAAAAAATTAATAAAAAAGAAAAAGAAGAAAGTGGCCAAAACTGTTAAAGTTGGTCGTGCTTATATCCAAGCGACTTATAATAACACTATGGTTACCTTAACTGATAATGTGGGTGATGTTATTTCTTGGGCTTCGGCTGGTTTAGCTGGTTTTAAAGGTGCTAAGAAAGCTACTCCTTATGCTGCGCAAATTATTACTAAAATTGCTTGTCAAAAAGCTAAGGAAGAATATGGTTTACAGGAAGTAAGTGTGTTTGTTTCTGGAGTCGGCACTGGCCGAGAAGCAGCAATTCGCGCGCTCAATGCTAATGGTTTAGAGGTTTCCTCAATTAAAGATACTACTCCGGTACCGCATAATGGTTGCCGACCAAAGAAACCAAGAAGGGTTTAATTTTTAAATAAGTATTAATTAATATGGGTAGAAATATTGATAATAAATGTAAGCAATGTCGACGTGTCGGCGAAAAACTTTTCCTTAAAGGCGAACGTTGTTTTTCTCCTAAATGCGCCATGGTAAAGCGTAACTATGTTCCTGGTTTTCATGGTCCTAAGGGTCGCAAGCGTTTAAGTGATTACGGAACACAATTAGCGGAAAAACAAAAAGCAAAAAAATATTACGGTCTTTCTGAAAAGCAATTTCATTTAACTTTTGATAAAGCTTTTAAAAAACAAGGTGATGCCGGTAAAAATTTCTTAAAAGCTTTAGAATCAAGACTTGATAATGTTATTTTCCGTTTAGGTTTTGCTAAATCTCGTGCTCAAGCGCGACAATTAGTTAATCATGGTCATTTTACCGTCAATGATCGAAAAGCGAATATTCCTTCCTATTCTGTTAAAGAAGGGCAGACCATTAAAATTAAAAAAACCAGTCAGAAAAATCCTTATTTCAAAAATATAAATGAAAAGTTAGCGCAGGCGGAAAGACCAAGCTGGTTGCATCTTGATGTTAAAGAATTAGCCGGTAAAGTCTTACATGAACCAAAAGATGAAGATTTACCACAAAACATCAACGTTCAAATGATTATTGAGTATTATTCAAAATAAAAAATAATATGCAAAACATTGCTAACCCTAAAAAAATTGATTTTAAAACCACCGCGAATGACAATTCGGGAATTATTACGATTGAGCCCTTATTTCCGGGCTATGGTATGACACTAGGTAATTCCTTGCGTCGCGTTCTTTTATCGTCTCTTCCGGGAGCGGCGGTTACTGGTGTCAAAATTAAGGGCGCTAGTCATGAATTCATGGCTCTTTCCGGTATTAAGGAAGATGTTTTAGAAATGATTTTGAATTTCAAACAACTAAGACTCAAGATGTTTACTGATGAAGATGTGCGTTTATCCTTAAAAGTAAAAGGAAAAAAAGTGGTTACCGCAGGCGACATCGCTAAGAACAGTGAAGTTGAAATTGTTAATCCGGATTTAATAATCGCGCACATCACTGATGAGGCGGGTAGTTTAGATGCGGAAATAATTGTCAAAAGTGGTCGTGGTTATAAAATGGTTGAAGGCAGTAAACGAGAAAACAAAGAAATTGGTTTTATTGAAGTTGATTCCGTTTTTTCGCCAGTGGTTAATGTGAGTATTAAGGTAGAAAATACTCGCGTTGGTAAAATGACTAACTGGGATAAATTAATTTTGGATGTCAAAACAGATGGTACTATTTCTCCGGAAACCGCTTTTAATGAATCCATTAAAATTTTAGTTGATCAATTTAGCGCGCTTTTACCCGGTGCTTTAGCTAAACAAGCGGAAGAACAAGAAGGAGAAGAAAAAAAGGAAACACCGGAAATGAATGATGAGGAAGTTTTAGAAACAGAAGAAGAGAAAAAAGAAGACAAAAAAGAAGAGAAAGAAGAAAAAAAAGAAAAAGAAGAAAAGGCCAAACCAGAGAAAAAAGAAAAAAAAGTTAAGAAAACAAAGAAATAATAGAAATAATAAATTTGTAAGCCGCCCGCTTTATAAGCGATTCGGATAATCCTAGGGACTTATGCGTCACAGAAATAAAAATAAAATTCTTGATCGAAAAAAAGGACCACGCGAATTAATGTTACGAAATTTAGCGTCCAGTCTTATTTTATACGAAAAAGTGAAAACTACTAAAGCGAAAGCCGCCGCGGTTAGACCGTTGGTAGAAAAAATGATTACTTCGTCTAAAGCCGGCGATTTAGCCGCTCGACGTGGTTTAATTAAAGTTTTATTACAAAAGAATGCTGTTAGAAAAGCTATGGAAGTTTTAGGTGAACGTTATAAAAGTCGTCCCGGTGGTTATACTAGAATTACCAAGCTTGGACCCAGACAGGGCGACGGCGCGGAAATGGTTCAAATTGAATTAGTTTAAAAATATGAAGAAAGTAGAAAGGAAAACACATCAAATTGATGCTACTGATCAAACCGTTGGTCGCTTAGCAACAAAAATTGCCCATCTTTTACGTGGTAAAAATAAACCTGAATACCAAGCGCATTTAGATTTGGGTGATATTGTTGAAGTAATAAATATTTCTAAACTTAAATTTACTGGCAAGAAATTAGAACAGAAAGAATATCATCATTATTCTGGTTATTTGAGTGGTTTAAAAACAAAGAAAATGTCGGCAATTTATGCGTTAAATCCGGGCGAAGTGTTAAGACGCGCGGTTAAAGAAATGCTTCCTCCAACAAAATTGCGCCCTGACATGCTCAAAAGATTAATTATCAAATAAATATGGCAGAAAAAAAGACAAAAGTTGCCAAGGAAGAAGAGTTGGCAGCCGCTACACAAGATAATCAAGTTGACGAAAAAGACTGGGCGAAAAATGAAACCGCTGAATTTAAAGGCGATTATATTAAAGCCATTGGTCGTCGCAAACAATCCGTTGCTCAAGTGCGTTTATATAAAAAAGGTAAAGGCATTATTATGGTTAATGGTAAGCGAGCCGCTGAATATTTTACTGGCGAAGGTTATAGTGTAATTGCTCAACCGCTTAAAGTAACCGGTCATCAACGTGATTATAATTTTTCGGTTTTAGTAAAAGGCGGTGGTCAATCTGGCCAAATAGGAGCAATAAAATTAGGAATTGCCCGTGCAATTTTAGCGACTGATCCAGAAACCAAGGAAGCTTTAAAGGTTAATGGTTTCTTAACTCGTGATCCTCGACAAGTAGAAAGAAAGAAACCAGGTTTAAAGAAGGCAAGAAAAGCACCACAATGGTCAAAACGTTAAACCGAATTATTTTTGATATTGTATTCGTTTATATATTAAAATCCCCTAATTTAGGGGATTTTTGTATAAAGAGGGATTTTATAAGAATTTAAAATATTCGTCTTAGTGTGTGTGCGTTTTAAATTTATTTTGTTATACTTTAATTATGGCTATACTTTAAATACGGTTATGCTTTAAATAAGGTTATACTTTAAATGTGGTTATGTTTTAATTAAATTTTAATTATGGAAGTTTTATTAAAAAAAATTGAAGATTTGCGTCAGCGTTTTTTACAAATAAAAGCGCTCTTAGATATTGATGGAAAACAAGTCAAAGAAAGGGAACTGCGTTTAAAAATGAGTGCTCCTGATTTTTGGTCTGATCAAACTCAAGCTGTCAAAGTTAGTAAGGAAGTAGAGGAATTGGCGGATGAAATTAATACTTGGGAGAAAATCGGACTAGAAATAAGAGAACTAGAAGAGATGATTGCTTTAACCAGTAGAGAAGATAATAGTGATTTATCTTTAACTGATTTAAGTCAGGATTTAGAAAATAAATATTTGGAATTGGAAAAAGAATTTTCTCGTTTAGAATTTTTATCATTATTTTCCGGCGAGTTTGATCGCTTAAATGCCATTTTATCAATTCACGCCGGTACCGGCGGGGTTGATGCGCAAGATTGGACACAAATGTTAGAGCGCATGTATCTCAGATTTAGTGAAAGAGAAAAGTTTAAAGTAGAAATTTTAGATCGTAATTATGGAACCGAGGCCGGCCTTAAAAGTGTGGACTTAAGAATTGTTGGCGCCTATGCTTATGGTTATTTGAAAAGTGAAAACGGGGTGCATCGCTTATTGCGCAATTCGCCTTTCAATGCTGATGGTTTGCGTCAAACTTCTTTTGCTTTAGTGGAAGTTATTCCCGAGTTGAGTGAGAGCGAAGTGGAGTTGAAGGAAGATGATTTACGCCTTGATGTTTTTCGCTCCAGTGGTCCGGGCGGTCAAAGCGTTAATACCACTGATTCAGCCGTTAGAATTACGCATTTGCCAACCGGCCTGGTGGTTAGTTGTCAAACTGAACGTTCTCAACATCAGAATCGTGAGAATGCACTCAAGTTGTTAAAAGCCAAACTTAATCAACGTTTATTAACTAAACGTGAAGAACAGGAAAAAGTTTTAAAGGGTGGTGTAAAAAAAGCGGAATGGGGAAAACAAATTAGATCATATTTTTTGTATGGCAATAAATTAATTAAAGATCACCGTAGCAATGAAGAAACAACCGATGTTGAGGCGGTGCTAGATGGTGATTTAGAATTATTTATTGAGGCTTATTTAAAATATTTAAAACAATAATTTAAGTTTAGATTAAGCTTGTTATTTTAAAATACCTCCTGCAAGAGGTATTTTATGTTATCAAAATCACGAATATTTTTTTACTTCAACTTAACTTTGATTGGGTTGATTTTTATTGTTGGTTTTAAATCTAATTCTTTTTCCAAACAGAAATTAGCCAGTGATTTACTTGCTTATCATGGGCAAAAAATTACTTTTCAGGGGCGGGTTTGCGAGGAGGCAGAAGTGGATTATAAAACTCGGCGTTTAATAGTTTGTTTACCAGACAAAATTTTAATCACGACTAATTTATATCCTCAATATAATTATGGTGATGTTTTAGAAATCACAGGACAATTGGAAGCGCCACCAATTTTAGAAAATTTTGATTATCAGCGCTATTTAGGAAAAAGTAATATTTATTCAGTGATGTATTATCCTAAGTTGAAGCTGATTAAAAAAGCATCAATTAATAATTGGAGTCAGTTTTTATTTTTCCCCCTTTTTAAATTTAAACAAAAAATTAAAATAATTTTTGAGCGCTCCCTAGAAGAACCGGAAGCAGGTTTGGCTAAGGCTATATTTTTAGGAGAAAAGCGACAAATTTTGGCAGCTGACCAAGAAGCTTTTGCGCGCACCGGCTTAAGTCATTTAATTGCTATTTCTGGTACTCACTTGGTTGTTTTAAGTGCTTTGATAGTAAAATTAACTTTATTTTTTAGGTTTCCACGTCGGCTAGCATTACTGGTTAACTCAATTTTTTTAATTATCTATCCTATTTTTACAGGTTTAAGTGCTTCAGCGGTCAGAGCGGGTTTAATGGGTTTGTTGGTGCTGTTGGCTTTTTATGAAGGACGACTAATCACTTCAATCCGAGCAGTAGTGTTTTCGGCGGCACTCATGCTAATTTTTAATCCTCAACTTTTAAGAGCGGATCTGGGTTTTCAATTATCATATTTAGCAGTTTTAGGTATCATCTATCTTTATCCGCTTTTTAGTGCCATTAAAAAAATATATCCTAAATATTTAAATGGGTTTCTGCTTACATTTTTCAAAAATCTGACTGATGTTTTAAGTATTACTTTGGCCTGTCAAATAACTACCATGCCAATTATGCTTATTAATTTTAAACAAGTATCGCTTATTTCACCCTTGGCCAATATTTTAGTGATTTGGACTTTTCCTTTTTTATTCATCGCCTTAATAGCACCACTCATCTTGATATCACTGATTCCGGGGGCAATTTTTCCTTTGCTTGGTCCTTGGTTATTCGCGCCCGCCTACTTTTTATTGTTTTATATTTTTTCTCTGGCGCGTTATTTAGCTGCTTTTCCTTGGGCAGTAAAAATAGTTGAGGATTTTAATTGGTTTGAAGCGTTTATTTATTATTTATTGTTAAGTTTAATTATTTTTTTATTCCAGAGAAAAATTAAACAGGGCAGTCAAACAAAAGCCCCGCCTTAAAGTTTGAGGCGGGGTTTTAAATTAATTCAATTAATTGTTTTTTTATTTTGTCGTTTATTTTTTAACCGTCTTTTTAATTTTTTTAACTTTTTTAACTGCTTGAGCAACCGGTTTTCGGGGAGTTTTGACGCGTTTTGGTTTATTCATCGTTCTAAGACAAGCCGTACAGAATTTAAATTTAATTCCGTCTATTTCCTTAGTTTGTAAATTGATGTTTTGTTTTTTGAGCGTTTTTACTTTAGAGTGAGAACGACTAGCTCCTTTAGTTGCGCCGCGTCCGCATAAATCACATTTTTTCGCCATATTGGTTTATTCACTTATTTAGCTTATTTTAATGGTTTTATTCTAACAGCATTTTAAAAATTAATCAAGTTATGTTATATTTATTTTATGATAATTGCTTTTCAAATCATTGTTTTAATATTTTCGGCCATTATCCATGAATACATGCATGGTTTTGCGGCTTATCGCTTAGGTGATAACACAGCTAAAAATGCTGGACGCCTGACCATTAATCCGCTCGCCCATCTTGATTTATTTGGATCTTTTTTATTGCCGGTGATGATGATTTTGACTAATTTGGGTTTTGTGATTGGTTGGGCAAAACCAGTCCCTTATAATCCCTATAATTTACGGGATAAAAAATACGGGGAAGCCAAGGTTGCCCTAGCTGGTCCCTTGTCTAATTTAGCCATGGCTTTGATTTTTGGCTTAATTCTTAGATTTGCTCCGTTTTTTAGCCTAACGTTTGCCGGTTTAATCGGCGTAGTGATTTATATTAATTTATTATTAATGGTGTTTAATTTGCTGCCTATTCCGCCTCTGGATGGCTCTAAGGTTATAGCCGCCTTTTTACCGAATCATTTAAGAGTTAAATATTTGAGTGCTGACCGTTTTGGCTTTATTTTGGTTATTTTAGTGGTCATGTTGGCTAGTTGGCTGATTACTGTGCCAGTTAATTTTTTGTTTAATCTTATTACGCTTAGTTGAGGATAAAACCAGGTTTTTGACCCCTATCTTGTCTTGACTTATATTTTATATTTTGTTAAATTAAATTAGTATAAAAAAGTAAACATCCTGAATTGTCAGGATTATTTTAATATATTAAAAATATTTAAAATCAGTTAGAAGTAAGTTTCCGTTTCGGCCTCGGCCCAGTTAGCGGAATCAATTAGTGAAAAATTATGCCAACCATCAATCAATTAGTGAAAAAAGGCAGAAAGAAAGTTGAAGCCAGAAAGAAATCTTTAGCGCTTCATGTTACCCTTGATTCTTTACATCGCAAGAGAAAAGAAACAGCCAAAGGAGCTCCTTTTAAACAGGGGGTTTGTTTAAAGGTAACTACTACTACGCCCAAAAAACCAAACTCAGCTTTAAGAAAAATTGCTCGTGTTCGCTTGTCTAATGGCATGGAAGTCACCGCTTATATTCCCGGTATGGGTCATAATTTGCAAGAACACTCCATTGTTCTTGTTAAAGGTGGAAAAACAAAAGATCTTCCTGGTGTACGTTATAAAGTAGTGCGTGGCGTTTACGATGCTTCCGGAGTTGAGGCGCGCAGAAATAGTCGTAGTTCTTATGGCGCAAAAAAACCAAAAGCTGCTGCTAAAGAATAAAGAATGATGCAGTAAAAAATGATGCAATAAAATAATACTATTTAAAAATATAATTTTTATAAAAACATATAACTAATAAAGCGCGATTTTAGGATAGCTGTTAATCTCGCGACCATCACAAATATGAGAGGAAAACCAGCCCCAAAAAGAAATATTGAAAGCGATGTCAAATATAATGATAAGAATATTACCAAGTTTATTAACTATGTCATGGAACAAGGTAAAAAAAGTGTCGCGGAAAATATTGTTTATAAGGCTTTTGAAATTATAAAAGAAAAAACTAAACAAGATCCCCGCCATATTTTTAATAAAGCGATTAAAAAAGTTTCGCCTTTAGTTGAGGTACGTGGCAAGCGAGTAGGTGGCGCTAACTATCAAGTGCCATTTCAAGTACGTGGTGAAAGACGTTATTTTTTAGGTTGCAATTGGATTATTAAAGCAGCCCAAGATCGCAAAGGTCGTTCAATGGCCGAAAGATTGGCTTTGGAAATTTTAGACGCTTCCAATGGTGAAGGTAACGCAGTGAAAAAGAGGGAAGCAGTCCACAAGATGGCGGAAGCAAACAAGGCTTTTGCTCATTTTTCTCGCTAATTAATAAATATAAATTTATAACATTTAATTTTTAACTTAAAATATGGCCCGAGATTATACCCTGGAAAACATTAGAAATATTGGCATCATGGCTCACATTGATGCCGGAAAAACTACTTTTACCGAGCGTGTTCTTTTTTATACCGGTAAAAAACATAAAATCGGAGAAGTACACGAAGGAGCAGCGGAAATGGATTGGATGGAACAAGAGAAAGAAAGAGGTATAACCATTACCTCCGCCGCCACAACTTGTTTTTGGAAAAATAAAAAAATAAATATTATTGATACTCCAGGGCACGTTGACTTTACCGTGGAAGTGGAAAGATCCTTGCGCGTTTTGGACGGAGCTGTCGCTGTTTTTGATGGACAAGCCGGGGTTGAACCGCAATCCGAAACCGTTTGGCGTCAAGCGGATAAATATCATGTTCCTCGTCTTTGTTTTGTTAATAAAATGGACAAGATGGGAGCGGATTTTTATATGAGTCTTGATTCCATTCGCAAACGATTAAGTCCTAAGGCCGTGGCCATTCAATTGCCAATCGGAGCGGAAAATAATTTGCAAGGCGTAATTGATATTTTGAATAAAAAAGCTTATCAATTTGAAGGGAATTTTGGTGTTAACATGATTGAAATTCCCATTCCTGATGATTTGAAAGACAAAGTTGATCAGTTTTATGCGGAATTAGTTGAAAAAGCAGTAGAATGCGATGAAGCAACCATGGAAAAATATTTAAATGGACAAGAAGTATCTATTGAAGAATTAAAAGTTGCTATTCGCAAAGGTGTAATCGCTAATGAATTATATCCGGTTTTATGCGGATCTGTTTTACAAAATATTGGTGTTCAATTAGCGCTTGATGCGGTAGTTGATTATTTACCTTCGCCACTTGATGTTCCGTCTGTTTTTGGTACTGATGTGCGCAATGAAGAAATTAAAATAGAAGTAAAAGCTGATGATAATAAACCCTTTGTTGGTTTAGCTTTTAAAATTGCTACTGATCCCTTTGTTGGTAAATTATGTTTTGTCCGTGTTTATCAAGGTGTTTTAGAGTCCGGTTCATATATCATTAACTCTTCAACCGGCAACAAAGAAAGAATTGGTCGTTTAGTGCGTATGCACTCAAATCATCGGGAAGAAATTAAAGAAATTTATGCGGGTGATATTGCCGCCATTATTGGTTTGAAAAATACTACGACCGGTAATACGCTTTGCGCGGAAAATGCGCCGATGCTTCTGGAATCAATTAATTTTCCTGAGCCGGTTATTAAAATTGCGGTGGAACCAAAAACTAAAGCTGATCAAGAAAAAATGGGTGTGGCTTTATCACGTTTGGCTGAAGAAGATCCGACTTTTAGAGTAGAAACTGATGAGGAAACAAACCAAGTCTTAATTTCCGGAATGGGTGAATTACATTTAGATATTATTGTTGACCGCATGAAAAGAGAATTCAGTGTGGAAGCTAATGTTGGTAAACCACAAGTTTCATATCGCGAAACAATTACTAAAGTAGCGGAAGCTGAACATAAATATGCCAAGCAATCCGGTGGTCGCGGTCAATATGGTCATTGTTCTTTGCGCGTTGAACCGCTTGAGCAAGGTAAAGGCTTTGAATTTGTTGATGAAATTAAGGGTGGTATTATTCCACGTGAATATATTCCGGCAATTGAAAAAGGAGTCAAAGAAGCTATTCAAGGCGGTGTTTTGGTTGGTTATCCAATGGTTGATGTTAGGGCAGCGGTTTTCTATGGTTCTTATCATGAAGTTGATTCATCGGAAATTGCCTTTAAAATGGCGGCCATTTTTGCCTTTAAGGAAGCTTGTCAGAAAGCCGGTCCAATTTTATTGGAACCGATTATGAAAGTTGAAGTTACTACGCCAGAAGAATATATGGGTAACATCATGGGAGATTTAAATAGCAAACGTGGTCAAATTGAAGAAATGTCTGATCGGGTGAATATTAAGGTTGTCAAAGCCAAGGTGCCGTTAGCGGAAATGTTTGGCTATTCCACCAGTTTACGTTCTATGAGTCAAGGCCGTGCCAACTATACTATGGAATTCTCTCATTATGCTGAAGTACCAAAGAGTATTCTAGAAACTCTCAAAGAGAAGAGCGGCAAATAAAAAATTAAGTAATTTAATATAACGCCTATGTTTCCTGAACAATTAAAAAAGATTTTACAACTGATTAAACAAACTGGCGATCGAGTAATAATTTATGATGGAGCTAATCCGGACGATTCTTATGTGGTAATGGATGTTAATCATTACTTAAAAACAGTTACTTTGAATCCTCATAAAAACAGTGAAAAAGATGATTTTATTGAGGAAAAAAAGGAAAAGACAGCTCCAAAATCTGATTTGACAGATGAAGATTTAACTGATAAAATTAATCAGGAAATCTCGATGTGGAAGAATCAAGATAAGGCCAGCGCTCTCTCTGAAGAAGACAAAGTCAAGAAGAGTTGGCAGATTCCTCCCGCCGTTAAGAATAAGGCGCATAATATCGAGTAAATTTTTGGTAAAAAATAATTTAATAAATAATTTAATAAATATTTAATTTAGTTCGGCTGGTTTCCTAGTATAGGAAAGAAACCCCGTGTTAACGGGGGCCGTACAACAAAAACATGGCAGACAAATTTGAACGCACAAAACCCCATGTTAACGTCGGTACTATCGGCCACGTTGACCATGGGAAAACTACTTTAACCGCCGCAATGCTGGCTGTTTTCAATGCTAAGGGAATGAAAGCTTCCCATAAAAATGTCAGTGAAATTGATGCCGCTCCCGAAGAAAAAGAGAGAGGTATTACAATTGCAACAGCACACGTTGAATACGAATCAGATGCCCGACATTATGCGCACGTTGATTGTCCTGGTCACGCTGATTATGTTAAGAACATGATCACTGGTGCCGCACAAATGGACGGTGCTATTTTAGTTGTTTCTGCAACTGATGGTCCTATGCCTCAAACTAGAGAGCACATCTTACTTGCTCGTCAAGTTGGTGTGCCCCATATTGTTGTTTTCTTAAACAAATGCGACATGGTTGAAGACAAGGAATTAATTGATTTAGTTGAAGAAGAGGTTCGTGATTTATTAAAGAAATACGAATTCCCAGGCGACACTACTCCGATTATTCGCGGTAGTGCTTTAAAGGCTTTGGAAAATCCAACCGGACCAGAAGCAGAACCGATTTTAGAATTAATGAAACAATTGGATCAATCTATTCCTGAACCAAAAAGAGATATTGATCATGCTTTCTTAATGCCGATTGAAGACATCTTCTCAATTGAAGGTCGCGGTACAGTAGTTACCGGCCGTATTGAAAGAGGTATTGTCAAAGTTGGCGATGAAGTGGAAATTGTTGGTTTAATGGAAACTAAGAAAACAACTATCACTGGCGTAGAAATGTTTAATAAACAATTAGACCAAGGTCAAGCTGGTGATAATGCCGGTTTACTATTACGTGGTACCAAGAAGAATGAGGTTGAAAGAGGACAAGTCCTTTGTAAACCGGGTTCTATTACTCCACACACTGAATTTAGTGCCGAAGTTTATGTTTTATCCAAAGATGAAGGTGGTCGTCACAAACCATTCTTCAATGGTTATAAACCACAATTTTATATCAGAACCACTGACGTTACCGGCGACATTACTTTACCAGCCGGAACCGAAATGGTAATGCCCGGCGACACTGTTAATTTAAATGTTAAATTAATTGCCCCGATTGCTCTTGAAGAAAAAATGAGATTCGCGATTCGCGAAGGTGGTCGCACTGTGGGCGCTGGTGTAGTAACTAAAATTTTGAAGTAATTGCTTTGGCTCACTCTTTTAATAAAAAGGGTGAGCTGGTAGCGATTATTTAAGCTAAAAAATAATTTCAAAAATTTACAACAAACAACAATCAAGTATGTCCGAACACAAAAAAGATGAAAAAGAATTTAAGCAGCGAATCAGGATTAAAATTAAATCTTTTGATCATAAAATTATTGATCAATCGACTAAGACTATCATTGATACGATAGAACGTTCTGATGCTCATTTTTTCGGTCCCATCCCTTTGCCAATTGAAAAGAAAAAATATACGGTCAACCGTTCTACTTTTGTGCATAAAGATGCGCGTGATCAATATGAAATGCGTATCCATAAAAGAATGATTGACATTATTGACCCAAGCGCGAAAACGATTGAAGATTTGACTAATTTAAACTTGCCAGCCGGGGTTGACGTTGAAATAAAAATGTAGTAGTATTTAAAAATAAATTAAAGTTTGCTGACAGGTGTCTTGATAACTCTGTTTATCAGAAAGTATCTTGGCTAATATCAGCAAAATATTGGAGGTAAATCAGCAAAATTCAAAATAGACAAATTAAAATCGCGGTTAGACCAAGATTTTTTGTTGAATTTTAGATTATATTGAGCTGGTTTATAGACCAGTTTTTTTGTTAAATTAGAGCAAGTATTTAAGAAATAAGAGCAAGTATTTAAGAAATATATGAAGTTTATAATCGGAAAAAAGAAGATGATGACCCAAATCTGGAAAGGAGATAATGTTTTTGCTGTGACTCCAGTTTTAGCTGGGCCATGTCAAATTACCCAAATTAAAAAACAAGCTACTGATGGGTATGAGGCGGTGCAAATTGCTTTTGGTACGAGAAAAGCAAAAAATATTAAAAAACCGCAGAGTGGTCATGTTAAAACACTTGATTTAAAACCGGCTCATCTTCGCGAGTTTAGGGTAAAGGAAACTCCAGATATTAAAATTGGTGATACAATTACCGTGGAAACTTTTGCGGTGGGTGATAAAATCAATGTGGTTGGCACTTCAAAGGGCAAGGGTTTTCAAGGCGTAGTCAAACGTCATGGTTTTGGCGGTTTTAGAAAAACTCATGGTAATAAAGATCAAGAAAGAATGCCTGGTTCAATCGGACCAAAAGGACCGGCTCATGTTTTCAAAGGTACAAAAATGGCTGGTCGTATGGGTGGTAATAGAATTACGATTCCTAATTTAGAAATTATTGAAGTTGATGCGGAAAATAATCTTATTTATATTAAAGGCGCTATTCCGGGAGCGATTAATAGTTTAATTTTAATTAGCGGGGAAGGTGAATTAAAAGTTAATTTAAAAAAAGAAGCTACCCCAGAAGCTACCCCAGAAGCTACCTCAGAAGTTGCTAAAGAATCAGAAGCTGAAGAAGTGAAAGCAGAAGTTAAAAAAGAAACAGAAGAAATAAAAACAGAAGAAAAAAAAGAAGAAGCTAAGACCGAAGAAACAAAGGTTGAGACAAAAGAAGAAACAAAGGCTGAAGAAGCAAAAACTGAAGCCAGTGCTTCCTAAATTTACTATAAGTATTATTAGTATATGTCATTAAAGATAAAAGTTTACAATCAAGCCGCTGAACCAGTTAAAGATTTAGCTTTAGAGCCAAAGATTTTTGCGGTTGAGCCAAACTTAGAATTATTACATCAAGCCTTAGTGACGCAAACGGCTAACAGTCGTCAAATTTTAGCTCACACTAAAGATCGTAGCGAGGTTTCTGGTGGCGGTCGCAAACCTTGGAAACAAAAGGGAACTGGTCGCGCTCGAGCTGGCTCAAATCGTTCACCGATTTGGATTGGTGGTGGCGTTACTTTTGGTCCTCGCAGTGAGCGTAATTTTAAAAAGAAAATTAATCAGAAGATGAAACAGAAAGCTTTATTTATGGCTTTGTCTGATAAAGTTAAAACTAATTCTTTAGTGGTCTTAGATGATTTCACGATTGCTGAATTTAAAACCAAGAAATTTAATGAAGTTTTGAGCGCAATTGAGAAGAAAGTTTTAGAAAGTAATCGCCGCAATATTTTAGTGATCAATGACAAAAAAGATGAAAAGTTAAAATATTCCGGTCGCAATTTAACTGGTGTTAAAATTATAAATTTAGAAAATATTAATCTCGCCGACTTGTTGGCTCATAAGAATTTACTTTTAACAGAAGAGGCGATTAGCGTTTTAACTAAGCGTTATAACAAATAAAAATATGGCGTTATTCGGATTTAAAAAAACAAGCACTGACGATAAAAAGACTAAAGCGGCCAAAACTGAAGACAAGAAAAAAAATGAAGAAAAGAAAGTGAAGAAAGAAAAGAAGGCAGCTGCACCAGAAGTAACCAGCATGAAAGATTTATATGCTGGTTCAGTTGATGGAAAGGTGAAAAGCAAAAAAACCGGTACTGGTAAATATGCCGCCGCCAGTCATTTATTAATTAAACCTTTAGTCACAGAAAAAGCGACTAATCTTTCCGCCGAAAATAAATATGTTTTTGTGGTGGAAAATAAAGCGAATAAAATTGAAGTGGCGAAAGCAATTGAATCAGTTTACGGTGTTAAACCAATTAGTGTAGATATTATTAGAAATAAAGGGAAGCGAGTTAGTCGCGGTCGCATTCATGGTCAACGCAAAGATTGGAAAAAAGCGATTGTTACTTTAGCTAAAGGAGAGACCATTACTATTTACGAAGGTATCTAATACGAAGGTATTTAAGCGACTAAAAAATAAATTTCAAGTATCAATTAGAAATTGAATTAATATGGGAATTAAAAAAGTAAAAGCTAATACTCCGGGACGTCGTGACGCGACTTTTGATGACTTTAAAGATATTACCAAGTCAAGTCCGGAAAAAAAGCTGGTGGTTATCAAAAAAAGAAAAAGTGGACGCAACTCAAGCGGAAAAATAACCGTTCGTCATCGTGGTGGTGGCGCTAAACGTTATGTCCGTTTGGTTGATTTTAAACGTGATAAATTTGATATTGAAGCAACGGTGGCCGGAATTGAATATGATCCAAATCGGGGCGCTCGTTTAGCTTTATTACATTATGCGGATGGTGAAAAACGATATATTATTGCCCCGACCGATGTAAAGGTAGGCGATAAATTGATGAGTTCCAAGAATTTGATTGAAATAAAAAATGGTAATGCCATGCCTTTAAAGTTTATTCCGGCTGGTATGCCGATTAGTTCAGTTGAGCTTGAACCTGGTCAAGGAGCAAAAATTGCTCGTGGCGCCGGTAATGTTGTTTATGTGATGGGTGTGGAAAACAAATATGCGCAAGTTAAAATGCCATCCGGTGAAATAAGATTAATCAAGAAAGATTGTTTATGCACAATTGGTCAAGTTAGTAATCCAGATAAACGTCATATTTCTTTAGGGAAAGCTGGACGAAAACGTTATTTAGGTTTTAGACCAACTGTTCGCGGAACCGCTATGAATCCGGTTGATCATCCTCATGGTGGTGGTGAAGGAAAACAACCAATTGGTATGAAACATCCCAAAACTCCTTGGGGTAAGCCAGCTTTTGGAGTTAAAACTCGACGTCAGCATCCTAGTGATCGTTTAATTATTAAACGTCGCAGCAGCAAACGTCGCGGTCGCAAATAAGATTGTATAAAAGCACATATTAATTTTTATAATTATGTCCAGAAGTTCAAAAAAAGGCCCTTACGTTAATCAACGGCTAATCAATAAAATAAAAAATTTAAAACCAGACAGTAAGGAAGTGATAAAAGTTTGGGATAGAGCTTGCACGGTTACTCCGGAAATGGTCGGTCATACTCTTGGTGTTCATAATGGCAAACAACATGTCCCTGTTTATATTGTTGAAAATATGATTGGTCATCGCTTGGGAGAATTTGCCCCGACCAGAAAATTTGTTTCTCATGGCGGTAAAATGGCTAAAACTCAAGCGCAAGCTAAAAAATAATCTAATTATATGGAAGTAAAAGCAAGCTTAAAACATTTAAGAATATCAGCGCAAAAAGTGCGTTTGGTGATTGACGTGGTAAGAGGACTAACGGTTGATGAAGCTTTGAGTCAGCTTAAGTTTATGAATAAGAAAGCTGCTCAGCCAATTATTAAATTAATAAATTCAGCGGTCGCTAACGCGGTTAATACTTATAATTTAGATAAATCTAATTTAAAAATTGCTTCAATTAAAGCTGATGAAGGATTAACCATGAAACGTTGGATGCCAAGAGCACAAGGACGAGCAACTGCGATTCGCAAACGCGGTTCGCATGTGTCTTTAGTTTTGAAAGAAATTAAAGCCAGTCAGAAAGTAGAGAAGAAAGCGGTTGAAGTAGCTGAACCGGTTAAACTGGAGAAATTAGTTAAAGAAGGAGAAAAGACTGCGAAAACACTTGGCAAAGCAAAGAAAGATGATAAAGGTAAAAAATCCGCTTCCAGCAAGGCAGCGCCGGAAAAACCAAAGATTTTTCAAAGAAAAGCCGGTTAATAATATAAGTAATTCGCCTAATTAAACATATATGGGAAAAAAAGTTAATCCGAAAATAATGCGCATGGGTATCACCAAGACTTGGCCGTCTGTTTGGTTTGAGCAAGGTGATCAATATGTCAAGAATATTAAACAAGATATCAATATCCGTAAACATTTAATTAAAGAGTTTAGAGAAGCGGGTGTTGATAAAGTAGAAATTATTCGTGGCATCAATCGGATCGAAATCACAATTCATACTGCCAAGCCGGGTGTAATTATTGGTCGTGGTGGAAATGGTATTGAAGAATTAAAAAGAAAATTACATAAAAAGTTTTTAAAGAATTTTCGTTTGCAAGAAATTAATTTAAATATCAAGGAAGTCAGTCGCCCTAATTTGAGCGCTCAGATTATTGTTCAAAACATGATTATGGAAATTGAAAAAAGAGTTCCGTTTAGAAAAGTAATGAAACAAGCTCTTGGTCGGGTTGAAAGAGGGGGCGCCTTAGGATGTAAAACAGTGGTTTCCGGTCGCTTAAATGGCGCGGAAATTGCCCGCAGCGAAAAATTAGTTTGGGGCAAAGTACCACTACAAACTTTAAGAGCTGACATTGATTACGCTCGTGGAGCCGCTCATACTACTTATGGTACCATCGGAATCAAGGTTTGGATTTATAAGGGAGAAGTTTTTGAAAAAGAAAAAGCCGCTGGTGAAGTAATTGAGAGTTAAATTTATTTCAATTTGATTTTTGAGTATACAAAAATATGTTAATGCCAAAGAAAACTAAATGGAGAAAAGATCATAAAAGACGTCGCGGTGGAAAAGCGAGTCGTCATTTAAATATCAGTTTTGGTAGCTATGGTCTAAAAAGCCTGGGTGCTTGTTGGGTCAATTCTCGTCAAATTGAAGCCGCTCGTCGTGTTATTACTAAATACGTAAAAAAAGGCGGCAAGATTTGGATTAGAATTTTTCCTGATAAACCAGTGACGGCTCATGGCGGAGAAATTCCTATGGGTAAAGGTAAGGGCTCAGTTGACCACTATGTGGCGATTGTTAAACCGGGCATGGTTTTGTTTGAAATGGAAGGTGTTGACAAAGAAACAGCTAAGAAAGCATTGGAATTGGCTGGTTATAAATTACCCGTAAAATGTAAATTCATTAGTAAGGAATAATTAAAATAATATGGATAAGAAAGAATTATTGACTAAAGATATTGGTGAATTAAATAAATTATTAATTGCCAGTCAAGAAAAATTGCGTGATTTACGTTTTAAAGATTCTAACAAGCAATTAAAAAATATTCGGGAAATAAGAGCGGTTAGACGACTTATCGCCCAGATTTTAACGATAATAAATAAGAAAAAATAATATGTCCGTGAAAACAGAGAAAAATTTAACTGTCAAAGAAAAGATTAATCGTCGATTTAGTGGTGTAGTGGTTAGTGACAAAAATGATAAGACCATCGTCGTTAAAGTAGAAACAGTCAAAGTTCATCCTAAATATAAAAAGCGTTACACAGTTAGTCGTCGCTATAAAGTTCATGATGAAAATAATAAATTTAAAGTTGGTGATAAAGTCACTTTTGTTGAATGTCGTCCTTTAAGTCGAGATAAGAGATGGCGAGTTATTGCTTAAAAAGGACGATGATAATTTTAAAAAGGACGATGATAATTTTAAAAAGATAAATATATGATACAAGTTCAATCATATTTAAAAGTAGCTGATAATTCAGGCGCCAAAGAAGTGCAGTGTATTAAGGTTTTAGGTGGAACCGGCAGACGTTATGCCAGAATAGGTGATGTTTTTGTGGCGACGGTGAAAAGCGCGGCACCGCATGCGGCTGTGAAAAAAGGTGATGTGGTCAAGGCGGTGGTGGTCAGAACTAAAAAAGAAATCAGACGCAAAGACGGCTCTTATTTAAGATTTGATGATAACGCCTGTGTGATTATTGTTGATGTGGAAAAGAAAGAGCCAAAAGGAACTCGTATTTTTGGTCCGGTGGCACGCGAAATAAGACGCGCCGGTTTTGTTAAAATTGCTTCCTTAGCTCCTGAAGTTTTATAAAAACAAGTCAAGTTTAAGAAATATATGCATATCAAAAAGAATGACAAAGTAAAAATATTAACCGGAAAAGATAAGGGTAAAGTCGGTAAGGTTTTGCAAGTGCTTCCTAAGGAAGGCAAGGTTAGTATTGAGGGCTTAAATCTTTTAATTAAACATTTAAGACCGCAAAAAAGAGGAGAAAAGGGACAAAGAATTGAATTTCCGGCTTTTATTAATATTTCCAATGTTGCTTTGGTTTGTTCCAATTGTGGTCGAACTACTAGAATCGCGAGAAAAATTGTAAAAGTAGACGGCGCAAAAGATAAAAAATTTCGCGTTTGCAAGAAATGTCAGGAAATAATCGAGTAATAATAAATTTATGAGACTTAAAGAAAAATATCAAAAAGAAATATTACCGAAATTAAAGAAAGAGTTTAATTTTAAAAATGATTATGTTGCCCCTCGTTTAACTCAGGTGGTAATCAATGTTGGTTTTGGTTCACATGCTAAAGAAAAGGAGTATCAACAAAATATTGCTGATAATCTTACTAAAATCACTGGCCAAAAACCGGTTTTTACCTTGGCGAAAAAATCAATTTCCGCTTTTAAAATTAGAGAAGGCATGACCATCGGCGCTAAGGTTACTTTACGTGGTGATCGAATGTATGATTTTGTGGAAAAATTAGTGAACATCACTTTCCCGCGCGTGCGTGATTTTCGTGGCATTAGCGAGAAAGCAGTTGATTCAACCGGCAACTTAACGATTGGCATTAAAGATCAAGCTGCTTTTCCTGAACTTAAAGTTGAAGATATTGTTAGTAATTTTGGTTTAGAGATTTGTTTATCAACCAGTACTAAAAATAGAGCCGAAGGTTTAGAACTTTTCCGTTTACTTGGCTTTCCCTTTAAAAAAGACAGTAAATAATTTCAAATAAATATGGCAAGAACAGCATTAATTGTTAAATCTAAAAGAAAACCGAAATTTTCCACTCGTAAAATCAATCGTTGTTGGCGTTGTGGCCGCAATCGTGGTTTTATGCGTGATTTTAAATTATGCCGTATCTGTTTCCGCGAATTAGCCGACAACGGTGATTTACCAGGAATCAGAAAATCAAGCTGGTAATAATCAAGCTGGTAATTTAGAAATTTAAGTTTAATTTAAAAATATGATGGATCCCATCGCAGACATGTTCACAAGAATTAGAAACGCTTCCGCCGTCAAAAAATCGGAGATTGTTTTGCCTATGAGCAAATTGAAATATGAAGTGGCGAAAATTTTAGAAAGTGAAGGTTGGATTAGAAAAGTTGAAGTTATTCCCGGCGGTTTTAAAGGCAAGCGCAACAATTTTGACGAACTTCTTATCCAGTTAAAATATCGCAAGAATGGCAAGCCACAGATTAATTCTATTAAGCGCGTCAGCAAGCCAGGATTAAAAATATATGTTTCCAAAACAGAAATTCCTACTGTCTTGAATAATTTTGGCACCGCGATTATTTCTACTTCTTCTGGTATTATGACTGGCAAAGAAGCGAAAAAACAACAAATCGGTGGCGAAGTCATTGGTGAGGTTTATTAATTATTAAATTATTTCTTCTATGTCACGTTTAGGAAAATTACCAATTCAAATACCGGCCGGAGTTACTGCCACTGTAAGCGGCGATACTTTTTCTGTTAAAGGGCCAAAAGGAGAATTGAAAATAAAAATTCAAGAATTAATTGAGGTTAAAGTTGAAGGAGCAGAAGTGATAGTTAAACCAAAAGATTTAGAGGCTAAAAATGCGAGCGCTATGTGGGGTCTAGTTTGGAGTTTGGTGAGAAACGCGGTTAAAGGAGTAAGCGAGGGCTTTTCTAAAAAGTTAGAAATTAGTGGTGTTGGTTATCGCGTCAGTGTGTCTGGTAATAAATTAAATATGAATTTAGGCTTTTCTCATCCAGTTGTTTTTAACTTACCGACTGGCGTAAGTGCTACGGTTGAAGGCAATTCTGTTACTTTAATGAGCGCTGATAAAGAGCTTTTAGGAGAAACAGCCGCCCAAATTAGAAAAATTAGAAAACCAGAACCTTATAAAGGCAAGGGAATTAAATATTCTAATGAGGTTGTTCGTCGCAAAGCTGGTAAGGCCGCGATAAAAGGAAAGTAAAAATTGTCATTAAACTATTATTAATTATATGGATAAAAATAAGGTAAAAAATGAAAAACGGGCTCGCCGTCATGAAAAAGTTAGATCAAAAATTTCCGGCACTGCCAGTCGTCCTCGTTTGAGTGTTTTTCGTTCTAACCGCGGGATGTTTTTACAAATTATTGATGATAGCGCTGGTCAGACTTTAGTGAGCGCTTCTTCAGCCGAAGTAAAAAAAGCGGGGAAGAAAGTAGAAATTTGTAAAGAGTTGGGTAAATTAATTGCGGAAAAAGCCAAGGCCAAAAAAATTAGCACTGTTGTTTTTGACCGTAGTTTTTATAAATATCATGGTCGTGTTAAAGCGGTGGCTGAAGGTGCTCGTGAAGGTGGTTTAATTTTTTAATAGATTTTTAGGTTAGAATATTAAAATCAAGAATATATGTCTGAAGATAAAAAAATAGCAAAGAATAAAGTAGAGCAAGATACTCCTTCCACTGGCGCGGCTAAAACAGTGGCCAAGGATGTTTTTGGCGAGAAAAAACGTTCCTTTCGCGGCAGAAGAGGCGATCGCCGTGATGACCGCCGTGATGAATTTGAACAAAGAATCTTAGAGGTGGCTCGGGTTACTCGGGTTATGGCGGGTGGAAAAAGAATGAATTTTCGCGCTTGTGTGGCGATTGGTGATAAAAAAGGCAATGTCGGTGTTGGTTTAGGAAAGGGCGCGGATGTAACTATTGCGGTTAATAAGGCAGTAAATAAAGCTAAAAAAGCGATGATAAATGTGCCGATTGTTCGTGACACCATTCCTCACGAAGTTTATCATAAAAAAGGCGCCGCAAAAATTTTAATTAAACCGGCTAGAAAAGGGAGCGGTGTTATTTCTGGTGGAGTAACTCGGGTTATTTTTGAATTAGCTGGAGTAAAGAATGCTACCACTAAAACTTTAGGCACTAATAATAAAGTTAATAATGCTCGTTGTACTATTGAGGCTTTAACAATGTTGCGTCGTGTAGAAAAGAAAGCGGATAAGGGAAGCAATCAAGTTGAATCAACTAAGGAAGCAAAAGGGAATAAGGAGGGCAAAGAGAAAAAGGTTGCTGAAGAAACCGGCAAAGTAAAAAAATAATTTAAGCAGTGGCCAGTGGTTATAAATTAGTTTTAAAAATATGTTATCACTTAACACAATAAAAAAGAGTAAAGGTTCTCATAAGAATAAAAAGCGTGTGGGTCGCGGTAATGCTTCGGGTCGCGGCACTTATAGTACCAGAGGTCAAAAAGGCCAAAGACAACGCGCCGGTGTTTCTAATTTAAAACGTTTAGGAATGAAATCTCAATTACTGCAAACTCCTAAAGTACGCGGCTTTAAATCAGATAAACCTAAGAATCAAATTGTGAGTGTCAAAGCCATTAATAATAATTTTAAAGATGGAGATGTAGTGAACGCAGCTACTTTATTGGAGAAAAATTTAATTTCCACGCTTGATAAACCAGTAAAAATTTTAGGTAAAGAAAAATTGACAGTCAAAGTTAAATTTGAGAGCATTAAGATGAGTGCTAGCGTTAAAGAACAAGCTAAATAAATTTTAGTTTTGTAGAAAAATAATTAGTTTTTTATGTTTGATAAAATAATTCAAATTTGGAAAGCCAAAGATGTACGAAAAAAAGTTCTCTTTGTGATCGGCATGTTGGTTATTTTTCGTTTTTTAGCTCATATTCCCATTCCCGGAGTTAATCAGGCCGCTCTAAAAAGTTTATTTGCTTCCAATCAAATTTTGGGTCTCATGAATCTTTTTTCCGGTGGTGGCATGGAGAATTTTTCAATTGTGATGATGGGCGTAGCCCCGTACATTACCGCTTCCATTATTTTTCAACTTTTAGGTATGATTATACCTAAGATTGAAGAAATGCAAAAAGAAGAATCCGGACGACAAAAAATTAATAGTTGGACTCGTCTTCTAACTGTGCCCCTTGGTATTTTGCAATCTTACGGCATGATTACTTTACTGCGTCGTTCCGCGGCTGGTGTTTTAGGTACAGTGAGCGAATTTGATATGTTTATCATGTTAATTACGATTACCGCCGGCACAATTTTATTAGTTTGGATTGGTGAACTTATTTCTGAACAAAAAGTTGGTAATGGTATTTCTTTATTGATTTTTGCCGGAATCGTTTCTTCTTTACCGCAAGTTGTACAACAGATTATTGTTACTTTTGATCAAACTCAACTTTTTACTTTAATTGGTTTCATTGTCATTGCTCTTATTACGATTGTGGGTGTAGTTATTATTAATGAAGGGCAGAGAAATATTCCTGTTCAATACGCGCGTCAAGTTCGAGGCAATCGAACTTTTGGCGGTACCAATACCCATCTACCTTTAAGAGTGAATATGGCCGGAGTAATTCCTATCATCTTTGCTGTGTCTGTTGTTTTGTTTCCTTCCATGATTGCCCAATTTTTAGTTCATGCTAAAACCGCTTGGATTGCTTCAAGCGCAGAATTTGTGATTCGTTTATTTGAGAATCAATTATTTTACGGAGTCGTCTATTTCTTAATGGTCTTTGCCTTTACTTATTTTTATACTGAAGTGGTTTTCCATCCTGATCAAATTGCGGAAAATTTACAAAAACAAGGGGGCTTTATTCCGGGGATTAGACCGGGAAAAAATACCAGTGAATATTTAGCTGCTACCACCCATAAAATTATTTTAGTGGGCGCTTTGTTCTTGGGTACTATTGCTGTTTTACCGTTAATTATGAAATATATTACCGGCGTTCAAGCTTTTGCCATTGGTGGCACCAGCTTGTTAATCGTTGTTTCGGTGGTTATTGAAACGGTTAAACAAATTCAAGCGCAACTTACCATGCGCGAATACGACGGACTTTAAAGAATTTAAAAATTTTTTAAATAAAATAGCGGCCTTAAAGGTCGCTGTTTTTTGTGGTATAATTAGCTTAGGAATAGTGACAAAATAGAAAGGGAAGGTATTTTAAAAATAGACTCTTAAACAAACCCTTTATTTTTTGTAAAATTATGCTAAAATTATGCAACTTAAAGATGTTACAAAAAATCTAAAAGATCAGACCGACTATCGTCTTGATCAACGTTTAGACAAAATGTTTCGCGTTAATCCGCGCTATAAACATTTGGATGCTCAAGATAGAGAAATTATTCTTGATTTACTAAAGAAGTATAAGGAAAAAAGAAGACGCGGAATCAAGGCTTCCAGATTGTCAATTAAAAATGACATGTATTATCTTTATCATAATCGCATTAAATTAGGTTTAACTAAAAATGATTTAGATGATATTAGAGATTTGTTGCTTAGTCTTAAAGAATAATTTATTTTGGTTTTAATATTAATTTTTAGCCTATGACCAGAATCACTGATTTGCCAGGTGCCAGTCTAAAATTTCGTGCCAATGCGGGTGTTGGCAGTTTTTCTAAAAAATTAAGTTCAGCAACGCGCCTTGGTCATTTAAGTCATTTAAGTGATAACAAAGATAGTATTGTTAAGGTTTTGAAGAAAAACGAAGCCGCGATCAGAAGCGGTTCTTTCAGCGCCACCAGACGAGCTAGAGCTTGGAATGAAATTAAAAGATTAGAAGGTAGTAAACTAACTAGTGGTGATGCTAAACAGATAAAAAAATTACTAAAACATTTAAGTGAGGGTCAAGCTAGTAAAGACGATGATAAGCCGAAAATAAAAATTCAAAAACAATTAGCTAAGGATCAAAGTTTTGAAGAGGATAGAAGAAAAGAAGCAGAAGAGAAAGGCGGTAAAGTAAAACGTCAATTAGACACTAGCACCGGACGTCTTAGTCGACCCGGTTTTGCTAATCAAGAACAAGATAGCCAAGGTTTTTCTTTTAGTGATCAATTAATAGAACGACGTTTAAAAAATAAAGAAGAAGTGCGCATAAACAAACGTTTAGAAAGAATACAAAACGCTGGTCTAGGATCCTCACAAGATATTTCCTATGGCAATCAGCCGGTTAGTCGATCAGGATTTACCACTCCTGAACGAAAATTGACTGCTGCCAGTGGAGGATTTGCTACTCCGGATAGAATGAAAAAAGTTGATCCAGGACGAGAAAAAGGTTTAGAGCCGGGTAGGATGCAATTTAAAAAAAATATATCCGGATCTTTTGATGCAAAAGGAAGTGGTCCGGCTTCTCCTTCTTCGCCCTCCTCGCCTTCTTCACCTTTTCAAAATTTATAAATAAAAATTTAATTTAAAGATAAATTAATATAATTTAGAGATAAATTGATGGTTTACATAAAGAAAAAATCAGAAATTGCTGTGATAAGAGCCGGCGGACAACGTTTGGCGCAGATTTTGCAAGCCTTAGCTAAAGAGATTAAACCGGGTTTAAGAACTGCGCGGTTAGAAGATTTAGCTCTGCGTTTAATTAAATCGGCCGGGGGCGCGCCTGCTTTTAAAGACTATCCAATGGGCGATGGTTTGTTTTTTCCTTCCGCTCTTTGTGTTTCTATTAATGATGAAGTTGTCCATGGCAGTGCTTTACCGGATCGAGAAATAAAAAGTGGCGATATTGTTGATTTAGATATTGGCATGGAATGGCCGATTAATAAAGAAGAGCGAGAAAAATATAATTATCCCACCAATCCTCATTCTCAACACGGCGGATATTTTACCGATACTTGTTTAACTGTTCCCGCGGGGAAGATCAGTAAGGAAGCCAGAAAGCTATTAAATGTTACACATCTCTCTTTAACTGAAGCTATCAAAGCAGCTGGCCCGGGGAAGCGTTTAAATGATATTGCCAGAGCAATTACTAAAGTGGTTGATAAATATAATTATGGCATTGTGCGTGATTTAGTTGGTCATGGCGTTGGCTATTTTGCGCACGAAGCGCCAGATGTATTTAATTTTGTCATCAAAGATAATTCGGCTGAAAATATTATTTTAGAGCCGGGAATGGTGATTGCGATTGAGCCGATGATCAATAGTGGTGATTGGCGCGTAAAAATTGCGGACAATGGCTATACTATTTTAACGGCTGATGGATCATTGAGCGCTCATTTTGAACATACGGTGGCTATTACTGAAACCGGTGTAGAAATTTTGACCAGTTTGTAATCTATGGCTAAGAATTTCAAAAAATATTTAGGCATTGATTGGGGTGAAAAACGTATTGGCTTAGCTTCAGCTGATAGTGAAACAAAATTAGCCCTGCCTTTTAAAACGGTTAGTAATTTGCTAGAATTAATTTCTGTTATTAGCGCAGAAGAAATTGATTGTTTGGTTTTGGGTTATCCGCGAAAAATGAGTGGCGAACAAGCTGATAATCCTAATTGGCAGATTTTTGTTGACCAACTAGAAAAACAAGTTGATATACCAATTGTTTTTTTAGATGAGCGTTTAAGTAGTTTAGCAGCCGATGCTTTAGGGAAAAAAAATAAGGCTAAGGCCGGACGAGACGAAATTGCCGCCGCTCTTATTTTACAAAACTATCTAGACGGCGCGCGTTAATTTATTTTTTAGAGAAATAGTTTATTTTATATGGAAACAAGTCGAAAAACACAAGCGATTGTTCTAAGCCATCAAGATTATCGCGAGAATGATTCTTTGGTGGGATTTTATACGCTTGACTATGGCAAGTTATCTTTGATTGTTCGGGGCAGTAAAAAATTGCAATCAAAGCTGGCTGGTCATTTAGAGCCTTTCAATTTTGTTGACTTAATGATTATCTCCGGCAAAAGTCGTGATTATGTGGGGAGCGCGGTTTTGCGCGAGTCATTTTTAACTTTGAAAGATGATTTAAATAGTCTTTATTACGCTGGTCAGGGTTTGAATTGGCTTAATCGTCTCAGTGAAGAAGGAGAGGCTGACCAAGAAATATTTTCCTTGTTGCTTGGTTATTTGAGTTTTTTTAACAATAAAAAAAATCAAACTTTAAGTCAGGAAGAAGGAGAAATATTATTTTCTTTTTTCATGTTTAAAGTTTTGAGTAAATTAGGTTATAAACCTCAATTGCAGACCTGTCTAAATTGTGCACAAAAATTAAAACCGGGTAAAAATTATTTTAATTTGAAAAACGGTGGCCTAATTTGCGCTAATTGTTTTAAGACGATCAAAGAAGCAGAAAAAATAGAATTACTAGCCATTTCAGATAATTGTATAAAATTACTTCGCTTATTGACTGATGAAGAAACCCCCACCATTCCCAATTTAAAAATTGATAAAAAATTAATAAAAGAATTGTCAATTTTAACCTTAGGCTTTTTAAATTACCGATTTTAAGATTAATTTATTATTAGATTTTTAATTATTTTTTGACCGATTTCCAATTTTTTATTGATTACTTCTTGACCGCTTTTCGTCTTTTTTGCCTAATAAATCGCAAAAAATATGAGCGGTCTTTTCTTGCTAAAAGGCCTAAAATGCGATAAGATTTAAGTAAATTAATAATATAAAAATATGAGGGGAAAAAATAACCCAAAATACGCTTTTTATTACCTTTTATCCTTGGTAGCCTTAATTTTTATGGCGGTTTCAGTCGGTTTGGTGGCCTTTGGCATTATAAATCGGACCGTGGCCGATGTTTTGGCGACCAGTGGATATAGTAGTTTTAATAGTCAGTTTAAATTTGCCATTTCGGCGCTGCTTATTGCTACACCTGTTTTTTATATTGTCACCAATCTTATTTATCGTGGTTTGCGTCGAGAGGAAATCAGCACTGATTCCGACATTAGACGTTGGTTAACCTATTTCATTATTTTTGTTTCTTCAATAATTATTTTAGGTGTTTTTATCGGCATTATTAATAATTTTTTATCCGGTGAACTTAGCACCCGTTTTATTTTAAAAGCCTTAGCCATCTTGGTTATTGCGGCGGCGGTTTTTTCTTTTTATTTTTATGACATCAAGCGAACTGATGTAATTAAAAAAGATAAAGTGGTTAAATTATTTTTCTTTGTTTCTTTGGCGATTGTTTTAAGCGCTTTTATTGCGGCTTGTTTTTTTGTTGAATCACCACAAAAAGCGAGAAACCGTCGTTTAGATCAAATTGTGGTTGATAATATGTATAGTTTAGAGAGCGTCATTAACACTTATTATACTCGTTATGGAAAATTGCCCGCTGACCTAGATCAATTGAGAGCAGAAAAAGATTTATATTTTGAGGAGAGATTTATTCTTAATCCAGAAACTCAAGAAAGAATAGAATATAAGTTAACCGGTGAAAATAATGATGGTTTTGAATTATGCGCTGAATTTAGAACCAGTAGTTATGAAAATGGCGAGCCTGGTATTCCATATTTTTCGGGTAATAAAAATCATGACAGCGGTTATCAATGTCTGCCCGGTTATTTATGGGCTAAAGAAGAAAGTAGAGCGCTTGAAGCACCAATGGAAACATATTTAGATTAAAGATTAAGGCGGATTAGTTTCAAATTATGATAGAAATTATTACTGAAAAATTTTCCGGCCCTCTAGGATTGCTTTTATCCCTGATTGAGAGGGAAGAAATGGATATAACAGAAATCAATTTAGCTAAAATTGCCGATGATTATGTTGCTCATGTAAAAGCGGCGGAAGATATTGATCCGGACGAATTAGCTGATTTTTTAGTAGTCGCCGCTAAATTATTATATATTAAATCAAAAGCGCTTTTGCCTTATCTTTATCATGATAGTGAAGAAGATGAGGGAGATGATTTGGAAAGACAATTGCGCATGTATAAAGATTTTATTGAGGCGAGTGAAAAAATAAAGAGTTTAATTGCTCAAGAGAAATTTTCTTTTTTGCCACCGCTAATTAAAAGTCGTCGTCCCAGTTCAACTGAACCAAGTTTTTCTCCACCCAATAAAATTCATCCGCTTATTTTAAAACAAGAATTGGAAAGATTGATTGCTCAACTGGAAAAAAATAAAGAAGTGGCTTTAGAGGAGAGGCGTTTAGAACCAAAAATAAATATTGAAGATAAGATTTCTTCAATTAAAAAAATATTATTTGAAAAAATAAAAGTAAATTTTACCAGATTGCTTAAAGAAGCTAAAAATAAAACTGAGGTGATTGTTAGCTTTTTGGCTGTTTTAGAATTAGCCAAACAAAAAGAATTAATCTTTGAACAAGAGGATTTGTTCAGTGATATCCATATTTTAAAAAATCAAAATTAAGTATGAATTTAAAATCTAAACTTGAATCATTACTATTTGTCGCGATTAAACCCCTGACTTTAAAAGAGTTGATTTCTGCGACGGATGAGAAAAAACAAGCGGTTGAAGAAGCTTTAAATGCACTCGCTCAAGATTATGAACAATCCGGCAGTGGTTTAAGATTGTTAATCAATAATCATAGCTATCAATTAAGTACTGCTCCGGAAAACGCCAACTTGGTGAAAGATTTTTTAAAGAGCGAGTTTAGCGGTGAATTATCACAACCCAGCTTAGAAGCCCTAACAATTATTGCCTATCGTGGACCAATAAGCAAAATAGAGTTAGATAGAATCAGAGGCGTTAATTGCAGTTTAATAATTCGTAATTTACTTTTACGTGGTTTGATTGAAGAAAAATTTGATAAATTAAAAAATGAAAATTTTTACACCGTGACTATGGATTTTGTGCGCTTTTTGGGAATTAGCAAAATTGAAGATTTACCTGATTACGAAAGATTGAATAAATCAGAAGTTTTGCAAGAAGCGACCTTTGTCTCCGAAGACGAACTTAATAAATAAAATTGTTTTACGAGAAAATGATTACCGCTTTTATTTTTAATTTGATACTGACTCTTTTTACCGCTAATGCCAATTTACCGATAATTACCAATCAGGGTTGGGAATTAATGTCTTTGCCTAAAGAAGCGAGTCGAGAAATAGTGGCGGCCGATAAAGCGGCCGTTTTATCGCCTGATGGTCGCTATCTCTTGTTTGATAAAAGAGCGGATATAGTGCAACCGATTGCCAGTATTACCAAATTAATGACTGCTTTAGTTTTTTTAGAAACTAAACCAGACTGGGAAAGTACTTACACAATTACCACAGCCGATATGATTAGCGGCGGGCGCTTGAATTTATTTCCCGGTGATACTGTTTCCCTAAAAGATTTATTTTTAACCAGTTTAGTCGCTTCTGATAATGGCGCTACGATGGCGCTCGTTAATGCTTCTGGTTTAAGTCAAGAAGAATTTATTGCGCGCATGAATCAAAAAGCTTTGGAATTAAGATTATTAAACACCAGTTTTTCCGATCCGATTGGTTTAAGTGAAAAAAATGTTTCTACCGCCCGCGAAGTAGCTCTACTCGCGCATTCCGCTTTTCAGTTAAATGAAATTAGTGAAGCGATTAAATTAAAAGAATATCAATTTACAACTCAGAAAGATAAGGAAATACTGATTGAATCAACTGATCATTTACTTTATGATTCCAGCCAAAACGACTTTAAATCATTGGGTGGAAAAACAGGATATACTGATTTAGCCGGTTATTGTTTTGTCGGTCGCTTTGAGGGAAAGCAAGGAGAACAATTAATTGCGTCTGTCTTAAATAGTGCCGGTTTAAATGAAAGATTTAGAGAAAGTAAGACGATTATTGGTTGGGTTTTAGAAAATTATTTTAAAAATATTAAATAATTAACACATGTCCTTTATTAATAATCTGTACTCCAAGTTAAAATCCACTTTGGCCACGCGTTTTCCCAAAGTATTTAGAATTATTAATAAATATAAATCAATTGTTAAGTTTATTTTTGCGGGTGGCTCAGCAACGTTGGTAAATTTATTACTTTTGTATTTGTTTCATGGTTTACTGGCTTGGGGTTTGATTCTGTCCACTAGTTTAGCCTTTATCTTTGCCTTCCTAGTTAGCTTTACCTTGCAAAAATTTTGGACATTCAGAAATTATAATAAAGAGAAGATGCCGCTTCAGCTGGCATTATATCTAACCAATTCATTTATCGGTTTAAGTTTAAATGGTTTATTCATGCATTTACTGGTTAATAAATTGGGTATCTGGTATTTGCTAGCGCAAGTAATAGTTAGCTTAACAATCGCTGTTTATAATTTTTTAGTTTATAAATTTATAATATTTAAGTTTAAACCCAATAAAAATATTCAAGATGAAAATCGCAGTCAAGAAAACACAATTAGGGGAGAGTCCGGATAAATGGTTGCGTCGCGCCGGCTATGCTTATATTCCGGAAAGGGAAGACGGGCAGAAAAGTTTTGCCCGACGCTTAACTAGAGACTTTTATCCGCGTTTTCATATTTATTTTTCCGAACAAAAAAGTCCTAGTGGTGAGGAGCTGGTGATTTTCAATTTACATCTTGATCAAAAGCGTCCCGGCTACGCCGGTTTTAATCGACATAATGCTGAATATGATGGGGAAGTAGTGGAGCGAGAGGCAGCCAGATTAAAAAGTTTATTAGCTAATGATTTGTTTGTTTAAAATATAATCACTTAATATTTATCTATGTCTGATAGAGATGAAATAAAAAGTAAATTGGATATTGTAGAAGTGATTAGGGAGTATATTCCCATTAAAGCGGTGGGGGCAAATTTTCAAGCGCTTTGTCCCTTCCATAATGAGAAAACTCCGTCTTTTGTAATTTCACCAGAGAAACAAATTTGGCATTGTTTTGGTTGCGGACGTGGAGGCGATATTTTTTCTTTTATCATGGAAAAAGAAGGACAATCATTTGTTGAAGCTCTAAGATTGTTGGCTCAAAAAGCGGGTGTTACTTTAAAATACGATAATCCAGAAAATCGTTCCAAGCGTAATCGCTTGTTGGATATTATGGAATTAGCCGGAAAATATTATGCCCATGTTCTTAAAACACCAACCGGACGCCAGGCCAAAGAATATTTAATTAAACGCGGTTTAAAAGAGGAAACTATAGAAGATTGGCAACTAGGTTATAGTCCTGATACTTGGAGCAGTTTGTATGATTTTTTATTGTCTCGTCCGCGTTTAGGCAGAAAATATAATGATGAAGAAATTTTTGCCACCGGTTTGATTGTTCGTAAAGATGGTCCGGCTATTGAAGGGCGACGTTTCTATGATCGTTTTCGTGATCGGATTATGTTTCCGATTTCAGATGTCAATCATAATTTAGTCGCTTTCACGGCACGTATTAATCCGGAAAAAGAGAAAACCGAAAAAATGGGCAAGTATATTAATAGTCCGCAATCAGAAATTTATGACAAGAGTCGGGTTTTGTTTGCTTTAAACAAAGCTAAGGAAGCAATTAGAAAAACTGATTTAGCCATTGTTGTGGAAGGACAAATGGATGCTATTTCTTGTCATAACTATGGCTTTAAAAATGTTGTGGCTTCTTCCGGCACAGCTTTGACCAATGAACAGGTTGCGCTTTTAAAAAGATTTACTAAAAATTTGGCTTTGGCGTTTGATATGGATGAAGCTGGGCAAAATGCGGCTGATCGGGGGATAAAAGAATCACTGGCGCAGGGCATGAATATCAAAATTATTACTTTGCCACACGGCAAAGACCCAGATGATTGTTTAAGAGAAAATCCGGCTGACTTTAAGACCGCTGTTGAAGCCGCTCAACCGATTTTAGAATATTATTATCAAAAAATTAGCGCTGATTTAGATTTGGAGAAGATTGATAATAAAATAATTATTCGCGATAAAATGTTTGCGATGATTAATTTAGTGCCTAATAAAGTTGAGCAAGGTTATTGGCTAAAAACCATCAGTGAAAAATTAGATTTTTCCGAAGTGGATATTAGAGAAGAATTTGCGCTTTTTAGTACCAAAGCTACTGCCAGTAATCGTAGTTCAGATTCTAAAACTAGGGCTAGCGCTAGCGCCAGTGAGAAGAGTGAAGTTCTACCTGTCCTGAGCCGAGAAGAAATGCTCTCAGAATTATTTTTAGCTTTGTTAATCAAATTTCCCGAACTTATTTCCTATAGTTTAGAAAATTTTGATCCCAGTAAAGTTTATCCTGCGCAAAATTCGCAATTCTATGAAAATTTAATCATTTATTATCATAAAAATTTGACACTGAATTATGAAGAATTTAAATTATACTTAGAAGAGCTTGATGCGGATTTTGAAAAGCAATTAAATAAATTGGTTTTGTTAGGTGAAAAAGAATTTTATAGTTTTGATAGCGATAAAGGACGGCAGGAATTGATAAAAATAATGGTTGAACTAAAACGTTTTGCTTTGAAAAAACAAATTAGAAAATTAGAGAAGGCTCTTTCCGAGGCAGAAAAAAATCAAACTGATGATAGTTGCCAAAAAGTAGAAAGTTTAATGTTAGAATTAAAGGCGGCGAGTGAAGAATTAAATAAATTAATTTAAATAACTATGGCGAAACAAGCGACAACTAAGAAAAAAACTACAAAAAAAACCGTCACGCCAAAAAAAGCGAAACCTATGAAGTCTGGCGCCAAAAGCAAGCCGGCTGCTAAACCAAAAAAAACCGTCAGTCGCAAACCCGTGTCGTCTTCAAAAAAGAAAGCGACCACTAAAACCAGTCGCAGTGCTTCAAAAGTTTCCAAAGCTAAAGTAGTTAAGAAAAATGTTAAAAAAACCAGCACGCGTAAACCGAAAAAAAGTGTTAAATCCAGTCGTCTGGTTAAAGTAAAGAGCAGTACCCCCAGAGAAATTGTCCGTCCCAGTGAAGAGAGTTTAAAAAAATTGATTGATAAGGGGCGTTTGCGTGGTTTTGTCACGGAAACCGAATTATTGTATCTATTTCCCGAAATTGAGGAATATGTTTATGATTACGATGTTTTTTTAGGTGAACTGCAAAAAAATGGGATTCGTATTGTTGAAGATTCGGGTAAAATTTTAGATGTCGCTGCGAGCAAATCCACTCAACCAGCTTTATCTGAGCGTGCTGCCGCGCAACAAGCTGCCGCGCAAGTTGATTTATCAAAATTGAGCGCTGATTCAATTCAGATGTATTTAAAAGAAATTGGCAAAGTGCCTTTACTTAGCAGTGAAGAGGAGATTGAACTCGCCAAGAGAAAAGAAAAAGGTGATAAAGAAGCGGAAAGAAAAATTATTGAAGCCAATTTACGTTTAGTAGTTTCCATTGCCAAAAAATTTGCCGGAGCCAAAGGCATGAGCTTACTTGATTTGATTCAAGAAGGGAATATTGGTTTGTTTAGAGCAGTAGAAAAATTTGAATATCGCAAAGGTTTTAAATTTTCCACTTATGCCACTTGGTGGATTAGACAAGCTATCACGCGCGCTTTAGCCGATCAATCACGCACCATTCGCATTCCCGTACACATGGTAGAAACAATTAATAAATTTCAACAGATTCAACGTAATTTGATTCAAGAATTAGGACGTGAACCATTAGCCGAAGAAATCGCCACTGAGATGGGAGAAGATATTGAGAAAGTCAGATATATCATGAAAATTTCTCAAGATACAATTTCTTTAGAAACAACGATTGGTGATGATGAAGAGGATTCAACCCTAGAAGATTTTATTGAAGATGTAAAAAATATTACTCCGGATCGTGCCGCCGCTTTACAACTTTTACGCGACTATGTGAAAAATATTGTCTCTCAATTATCGCCGCGCGAGCAAAAGATTTTGGAAATGCGTTTTGGTTTATTAGACGGTGTTGCTCATACTTTGGAAGAAGTGGGACAGGAATTTGAAGTGACGCGTGAACGTATTCGTCAAATTGAATCCAAGGCTTTAGAGAAGATCAGAAAGTTTAAAGGTTTGGAAAAATTAAGAGATTATTAAATTATGTTTAAAACTTTCCGCGTTGGAATAGGGTTTGGTTTAACCTCGGCCATCATCACCACCCTCGGTGTGATTGTCGGACTCGGGTTTGGTTTAGATTCCAAGCTGGTCATAATTAGCGCCATTTTAACCATTGCCATTGCTGATTCATTATCGGATGCGCTTGGTGTTCATATTGCCAAAGAAGCAGAAGGGAATTTCACTCATCGTGAAGTGTGGCGTGTGACTATTTTTACCTTTATTTTTAAGTTTATTTTTTCTTTAACCTTTTTACCATTCATAATCTTTTTATCCCTGCCCTTAGCTATTTACCTATCAGTTGTTTGGGGACTGCTTATGTTGTCTATTTTTAGTTATAAATTAGCCAAATTTAATCAGGAGAGGCCGGGAAAGATTATTTTTGAGCATTTAATGATTGCTTTTTTGGTTTTAGTTTTGACCTATTTAATCGGTATTTTTATTAATAATTTAGTGCAATAATCAATAATTTAGTTTCGTAATTAGTAGTTTTTATTTGTTGACAGTTTTTTAAAATTTGGTAGAATTATAAAGTAATAATATTATTGCTAAATAATATTATTATTGTATTTAGAGCGAAAATTTAATATTCCCGGGTGGCGCAGCGGTAGCGCAGTTGGCTGTTAACCAATTGGTCGTCGGTTCGAATCCGACCCCGGGAGCAGATGTTTCTCTTTTGTGAGAGACCGACTTATATCTTTATTTTGTAGGGATAAAATAAAAGGAGCTGGCTTGTGCCAGTTCTTTTTGTTTTAGTTAAATTAGCTAATAAATTAGCTAAAATGACTAAAAATAAAGAGCCTAAATGGTTCGAATCCTATTTAGGTTTTTTTATTTTTTCTTTATATAAATTTTAATTGAATTTTAGATAAATTTGTGATAAAGTTTATTTAAGATTTATTTTTTATTGATATTTTCGATATGACAATTTTGGAGTTGATTAGTTTAAGAAACATAAAAGCTTTATTGGCTGTCTTTTTCAATTTGGTAGATGATGACAGTTCTTATTTTTATGTAGAGTCTAGATATAAAAAATCTAAATTTGCACCTAATGAATTAGATGATTCAAATTATCCTACCTTAAATGAAGATCTGAGAGCGTATTTTGGATTAAATTTTGAAAATAATTTCTCGGGCAATCATTCAATTAAAATAGAGAAGACAGCAGAATTTAATACAGCTGATAAATTTTTAGCAGAAATTTACAAACAAATTCAATTGTTAAGTTTTGAAATAGAAACTAAAGAATATGAGAAAAATATTTTGTTAGCATTATTTGCTTTGCGCGGCAGTGCTGATTTTTCACTTAAATATTATGCTGTAGATATTCATAGAAAGTATTCTTCAAAAGATTATTTAAGAAATATTTTCCAAATTCTTTCAGGGTTATCATCTATATCTAGGTTAAATTTAAATTTTAGAGAGCTTCAGCCACAGTATGCTGATGGAAGTCATGAGCGTAACACTCAAATTAGAATTAGTTTGGGATGGTTTTGGCAGGAGTTTGGAGAAGAAATTAAAAAGGTTAATACTTATAAATACTCAATATTAAATAATAATATTGATAAAATACCAGAACCATCAGATAGTATTGGTAATTTTTCTGATAGATTAGTTGAATATTTAAATAATATTCTTGGAGAAGAGAATATCTCCATAGATATTCAAGAAGAAAGGCGAAGGTTAGGATTAGAGACAAGCGGGGTTCAGGCAAGGGATTATAGTATAAAAAAAATAGCTATTAATATTTTTCCAGATGAATGCATGGCTTGTAAAAATAGATTTCCCAAAGACAACAGGACTTTTAAATTAAAAAATCAAGAAAAGTATTATTTTGAGATACATCATATTATACCATTTAGCAAGGGGAAAGAGCATGATCAGATAGATAATTTGGCTAAAATTTGTCCAGTTTGTCACAGAATTTTAACGAAAAACAGGGCGGACGAAGAATTGCAAAAACAAACAATTAGGGATATTTTAAATAACTCTGAGAATGCAAAAAAATATGTTAGTGTTTTAATTGGGGATGTTGACATTAATAATCTTGTGGATTTTGTTTATGCAAAATTAGTATAATTTAGCTATTGAATTAAATTTGAATATTAGTTAATATATATTGAGGAACTACTTTTTAGTTCCTCAAATTATTTATTAATTCTTATTTATGCAATTTAGAATACTAGATTTATTTTCAGGCGCTGGTGGATTATCTCTTGGATTAGAGATGAATGATAGATTTAAGACTGTGGTAGCTACTGATTTTTTTAAAAACTCCCTGAGCACTCTTAAAAAAAACATGCCGGATGTTGAAATTATTTTTGGTGACATCTTAGACAAAAATGTTAAAAAAAGTATTATTGACAAATCAAAAAAAGGAAAGGTTAACATGATTGTTGGCGGTCCACCATGCCAAGGGTTTAGTAATAAAGGTAAAAAATTAGGATTGAGCGATCCAAGAAACTTTTTATTTCTTGAGTATTTAAATATAGTAAAAGAATTGAAGCCTGAAATTTTTATTATGGAAAATGTTAAAACCTTGGTTACTGCATCTGACGGATATTTTATAAATGAAATAAATGATAAATTTAAAAAATTAGGATATATAGTTTCCTTTCAAGTTTTAAAAGCTAGTGATTTTGGTGTTCCGCAGAGTCGCGAAAGAACTTTTATTATTGGATCCAGGTCTATAGCTTTTAATTTTAATATGTTAATAAAAAGTAATAAGACTGTTACGGTGAAAGACGCTATTTCTGACTTGCACTATCTAGAATCAGGAGAAGGCAGTGTTGTTATGAATTATTTGAATAAACCATTATCTCGTTATCAAAAAATAATGAGAAATAAGTCTAGTAAATTATTTAACCATACAGCTACTTCTCATTCTAAGATCGCGATACGTAAATTATCCTTGATTCCTCCAGAAAAAGGAAAAGAATATCTGCCAAAAGAGTTGCTGGGAAATCAAAAATTTAAAACAACTTGGAGTAGGTTGGAGTGGAACAAAGTTAGTCCAACTATAGATACTCGCTTTGATACCCCATCAAACGGAAAAAACTCTCACCCTGAACTTAATAGAGCAATTACCCCAAGAGAGGCGGCAAGAATTCAGAGTTTTCCAGATAATTTTGAGTTTTTGGGAAGTAAAACAGAGATATGTAAACAGATTGGGAATGCCGTGCCGCCATTATTGGCAAAGGCCATTGCTGATTCCATTATATTGCAATATATTAACAGAAAGAATGTGAAGCAAAAACGCTTTGAGATATTTCAAGACGATGCTTATAATAAGATACATGAATTTTATAAAGATGGTATTACTGTAGATCATATAATCACGGATCCACCATATAACATTTCTCAAGATAATAATTTTTCAACAATGAAATCAGCTAATCGTAAGGGGGTTGATTTTGGGGAATGGGATAAAGATTTTGATTTAACTGGTTGGATTAAAGATTATGCAAAAATTTTAAATCAAAATGGCTCAATGATTATTTTTTGTTCTTACAGATTTATTAGTAGAATTATAGAAGTGCTAGAGAGTAATGACCTGGTGGTTAAGGATATTTTGGAGTGGAGAAAGTCTAATCCTATGCCACGTAATGTAGGCAGAAGATATGTTCAAGATACAGAATTTGCTATTTGGGCTGTTAAAAAAGGAGCAAGATGGGTTTTTAATAAACCTAAAAACGAATCTTATTTAAGAGCTCAATTTGTAGCTCCTGTTGTTTCTGGCAAAGAAAGAACTATTCATTCTACTCAAAAAAGTTTATTTGTTATGGAAAAGATTATTCAGATCCACACAAATAAAGGGGAGACAATTCTTGATCCTTTTATGGGCAGTGGAACAACTGGGGAAGCGGCATTGAAAAATGGTCGTAATTTTATAGGTATAGAATTAGATGACAAGTATTTTGATATAAGCTCTAAAAGATTGTCTGCTTTTAAACAATGAACCTATTTTAAGTTTTTTTATCAATTTTTAAGCCATATTTTCTTATCTTTCATAATTATTTTACTTTCCATATTTCCAAGTATCTCTCTTTTTTCAAGCAGACTTCCTTCTCTTAAAACATATTTAGCATAATTTCTCATATCAATTTCTTTTTGCTTATCAAAATCAATATCAGTTTTCCCCAGTATTCCTTTGCTAAATTTATAATATCTTTCAATTTCTTCATTGAGCTGATTTTTAATGCCTAATTCATTAATATTTATCCCGTCTATCATTTTTATTAGTTGTTCAGGGACTTATAGGAAAATACACGTGTCTGAGCTTAGAAAGATTTTAGTAAAATATCCGCTAAAAGCAGATGAAGTATTGATTAGAAAAATGCCAGTTTATTTTTAGCAACAGAGCGTGAGGTTAGAATATTTTCAAAATATTTTTTGAATAGATAAAAAAACAAAAAGACTTCCAGATAATAAAACATAGCTTGTTATCCATAGAATTTTCTGTTTCTTTGTTAGTGGAGTTAATAATTCTATTGTATGTTCTTCTTTGTTTTTATTAAACAGAGTTTCTTTTATGTAGGCAAAGAAAATAAAAAAAGATAGGGTTAAAATAGCTAAATTTGGCATTATATTTTCTTTCTCTTTTATTGTTATAAAAACCATAGCTATTATTGAGCTTATTGCAATAATTGCTTCCCATATTTTAAAGCCAGTATCCTTAACTTCAGGCGAGTCTGAAATAAGAAAAAAGATCATAATAAAACAAAGAGTAAACATATATCCCTCCAGCATATACCCAATAAGAAATATTATTATAAAAAAACCAAGCCATTTAATGTGTTTAATAGATCCCCTTAATATTCCATATCCATCAAGGAGAGTTATAGGGATTAAATTTATCAGGTTTATAAAGCTTCCAATAAAAATAAAATTAAGTAATAGTGTTTTTTTTACTATAAGATAAAGTATAAATAAGAGCAATAAACTAATAAAACCCATAAGCGGTCCAAAAAAATTAATTTTTGCGTATTCATTTTCGGTTTTTATTTTTTTATTTCCGATAACCATTGCCCCAATAAAGGGTAAAAAATATATTCCGTTTAGTTTACCTTCTGTTTTTCTTAGAGCTATAACGTGTCCTAATTCGTGAAATAATAGCAATATTCCAATTCCAATAGAATAATAAATCTCTAACTCAAGATATATATGAAAAAGGTAGACAAATAAAATAAAGGAAAGTAAGCTTATTATAGTTTTTTTCATATTTTTTTATAATAACATTTTTAGTTGATAAAGAAAATTTTTTAATTTTATTGAGATTGTTTTCACGTGTTTATTTATTAAACTCAGGTATGTATATTTCTTTTGCTTCTGATAAAAAAAGTTCAAACTTCGTCCACTAACCCGAGCCAACCACAAAAAAAGAGCCCTCTCGGCTCTTTTTTGCTTTTATTATGTTCTCAGTATATAATTTTATTGTCGCTTTTTAATGAAAATTTTAATATTCGCTTCCAAAATCCCCCCTCAAAAATTAATCACTTAACCATAAAAAATATGAAGAACAAATTAACCATGGCAATTATTGCGCTAATTGTGATAATAATGGCAATAGTTTTATTATCCAGCAATAAAAAATCAAACGAATCAACAGAAGAAGCATTGTTTGATCAAACCTATGCAGCTTCGGTTGAATATCTATCTTTACGTTATCAAACAGAAAATGTTTTAGAGAATGCGGAAAGCTTTGGTGATTATGATAGCTGGAACGCAGAAATGGATGATGTAATTCGGGGCTGGAATGATTTAGAAAAAATGGCCAGTGATTTAGAAAAGATAGCGAATAAATTTTCTCAAGAAAAAATTGGTAAAGAAATTATCCCCTCGGCTTTAGCTTATAGCAAAGAAGAAATAAGTCAGATTGTTGATAAAGCTCCTTTTGGTCAAAAAATTATGACCTTGGCTAAACATTTAGGCACTGATGCCAAACATGCGCAGTTAATTTTAAATCAAGCGCAAGACGGAATTTCCCGAGAAGCCTATGGAGCAGAAGGGGATGTCTTTGAAAAATGTGAGCATAATTCAATGCGCATTAAAAATGGTGCCAAGGTGGCCGGCTTTGTGGGTGGCATTGTTTTAACTGGTGGAGTATCAGGCGTTGTTTCTTCCGGAGCTTTGACCACGACTGCCACAGTGGTGTCGGGAGCAGACTTAGTATTAGAAATCACTGATGATGAAGCTAAAATTGCTTTGGGTGATAATAATAAGGTGTCGGAATTTGTTAGTGATGTGCGCACAGTTACTGAACCAGCAGCGGCAATTTTAACCTTAGCAACTATTCCGGGAAATTTATCCAGTGCGGCTGATAAGTTAGCGGCGGCTAGTTTTAGCGCTGAACAAGTGGTATCAGTCGTACAAGATCAAAAGATTTTAGGAATCAGCCTTCAAACAAATGAAAAAGGTGAAGTCAAAGCTGAGGCAGCGGGTTTAAGCGAAGATGAGTTATCTAGTTGGCGTGAAGAAAATAAAGGAATAAAAAGTAATGAATCAGCTGAAGAAATAATTAATAATGCGAAAAAAATTGTGGAACAAAGGAGAGCGGAAAAAGAAAGTGAAGTTAAAAAAACCGAGGACAAAAAAACAACCAGCAAAAAGTCCGATCAGTCAGATAAATCTGATAATAAAGCAGAAAGTTTAGTGGGCACTGCTTGGTCAGGAACATTAACTAATGTGTCGGGCGGAGATTTACAACAGCGAACGACTGATCTTGATTTTGTTTTAAATAAAGATGGCAGTGTTGGCGGTAGTTCTTTTTCCCGCTGGGAGCAATCAGGAGATGTAATTAAATTATATGGTGAAGATGATTCGGTAGGTTATTATGAATTTAAATATTTAGGTAATGAATTGGTGTTCACTAAAATAGTCGCTGGCGATGAAGTAATACTGTCTGGACAAGAATTTTTGGGTGGGATTGCTCCAAGCGGCTCTTTGCAAAAAAAATCTAATTCAAATGAGGATAGCGCTCAATCTGCTCAATCTAATGCCGGCGCTATGTCTGCCAGCGAATACAATGAGTTAGATGATGATGGGCTATTAAAAGATATTGCCTCAGTAATTAAATATTTAGGAGAACCGAGTGTTAGAACGACTGATAATGGTCGCATTGTTTTTATTTATTATGATTTAGTAAAATATGATGGTGGCGATTTAGGAAGTGTTAAAATGACATTTTATAATGAAGAAGATTACAGAACCTTTGTTGAGAATATGGGCGCCAGCTGGGAGACAAATAAGGAAAACTGGGATGAATCTGGAGGAGGTATTAGAGCCACTAGTTTAATGAGAAGCGCTGATGAATTTAAAAAAATATACGGAGAGTAAAAAACCTTAATTGCAAAAGTACTAAATGAGAAAGCGTTAAATAAGAAAGCGTTAAACTTGGATTTCTAATAATAAGCACAACAGCTATTTTAACAATATTGACATTAAAGCATACTTATGGTATGCTTTTTTGTTGTTCATTTTTTGTTGTACCTTGAAATAATAATAAATCAAAAAATCATAATCATGAAAAAAAGAAGTTTTGGTAAATTAATTAAAAGGGATCCCCATAAAGCCTTTGATCATGTTTGTTCTAACTTGAAAAAATATTCTTTTGAAGATTTAGAAAAGGTGGCGAGGGAAATGCATATCCCAGTTCTTGTTTTTTTGAGGATAAAGGGTTGTTTAGTTAGTCATTTTCCTCATAAAAGATTGCTTCTTCAGAAAAAGAATATTTCTTTAATGAAAACAATGTTCAGTCTTTACCAAAGATTGAAAGTTGCGGCCATACCCATCAATGGGCTGAACAAAAATTTTCAAGTTGAGCCGGAATTTGGCGGTGGAGATGTTTTTAAAAAAAGGAGAAGACCAATTAATAAACAAGCCGCTCGAGGAATTAAGGGACTCACTAAGACTAGCTTGCGATGAGAGCGAAAGGATTTATAAAGCTAACCGGTAATTTGGTTAGCTTTTTTTTTTAAATGTAATGTTAAATGTGGTATAATATAATCATTAGAAAAATAAAATTAATTAATAACAAATTTTAAAATACCATTATGCTAAAAAATAAATTTATTTTTAAAAGAATGAACGAAAAATATGTTGCTTCTTTAATTGATCACACCAACATTGATTTAAAAGCCACCAAGGCGGACATTAAAAGAGTTTGTGATGAGGCCAAGCATTTCAAGTTTCGTGGAGTTGATGTGCGACCTAAGTGGGTAAGTTTGGTGGCTAAAGAATTAAAGGGCACAAAAATTAAAGTAATTGTTTTAATTGATCCACCGATTGGCATTAGTTCAACTAAGGAGCGAGTGGCGCTTTGCAAGAAAGCTAAAAAAGATGGCGCGCATGAATTAGATGTGGTAATGAATTTGGTTGATATAAAAATGGAAAACTATAATAAAATTTTACGCGACTTAAAAGCGATTAGTAAAATTTTACCCACTAAAGTTATTATCGGCTCTGGTTATTTAACTGATGAGGAAGTGATTAAAGCATCCGCACTGGTGAAAAAAGCCGGTGCCTTCTGTGTTAAAACGGCTACGGAAAAAGATCCTTTAGAAAAAAGGGAACTGGCAGAAAAAGCCTATCATTTAAAATTAATGAAACAAGGCGCTCCGGGTTTGAAAATAAAAGCGTCTGCTAAGATAAGCACTTTGGATGATGTTAAATTAATGGTTAAAGCTGGCGCAACAATTATCGGCACTAGTTCGGGGGTAAAAATAATGGCTGGCTTTAAAAAGTAGTTTAGTCGGAATTAAGAAGTAGTTTAACCGACATTAACTTTAAAAAACAATTCAACCGATTTTTAAAAGTAGTTTAGTTGGCATTAATAAATAGTTTATATGAAAAATAAAATTAAAAAAAATAAAGTTGCCCCTAAGCAAAAAAAAATAAACAAAAACAAAGTTGCCCCTAAGCAAAAAGATCTTCTTTTTCCGGATTTTGCTTTACCGCCGGTGAAAGTTGATTTTCGCAAAACTTTTCCCTGGCGCATATTCAAAATCATGTCAGAATTTATTGACGGCTATCATTTCTTAGCTGACTATAAAAAAACAGTTACTGTTTTTGGTTCAACCAGCTTTACACCGGATAATAAATATTATCAAGAAGCGAGAAAATTTGGCTCCGCTATTGCGAAAAAAGGCTATACAATTATTACGGGCGGTGGTCCGGGAATAATGGAAGCGGCTAATCGTGGTGCTTTTGAAGCAGGTAGTGATTCGCTTGGAATAAATATTGAACTGCCCCAAGGACAAAGAGTTAATAAATATGTTAACAAACCGATTGGCTTTCATTATTTTTTCACTAGAAAAGTAATGTTATCTTTTTCCTCTGATGCTTTTATTTTTTTTCCGGGTGGATTTGGAACTTTAGATGAGTTTTTTGAAATGGTAACTTTGGTGCAAACAAGAAAATTAGATCGCCCCGTGCCGATTATTGCGGTTGGTCGTGAGTATTGGACCCCTTTGTTTAATTGGTTAAAAACAGAAGTATACGAAAAACACAAAGCGGTTAAAAAAGAAGATTTAAAAATAATAAATATTGTTGATTCAGCTGATGAAGCAATTAAGCTCTTAATTAAAATAAAAAGAAAAAAAGCCAAGTCAAAAAAATAAATCTCAAACTAAAATATTAAAATATAAAAAATCGCCTCTTGGTCAGGCGATTTTTTTATATAGATCGGAAGTTGCTGCCAAGGCCAGCTTCATCACAATAATTAGCTCCATCACAATAATTAGCTTCATCACCAAAGTCAGTTCCATCACCAAGATCAGCTTCATCAGGAGAGTGAATTTTTCAATGAAACAAATGGATAATTAATCAACCTCATTAATTAGCAATTAATTTTTCCTTTTTTAGTTTCTTTCTTTTGACTAGTTTAAATATTTCCATAATCCAAAGCACTGAAGAAGCAATTAAAAGAAGAATAAGCCAGTCGTTAAAAGGAATTGGTTGTAGTTGAAGAGTTTTTTGCATGAAGGGAATAAAGGTGGCCGCAATATGTAAACCTTGAGCCGTAAACACTCCTAGCACTAAAAACAAATTACGTTTTAAAGAAATTTTAAAAGTGGAAGTAATTTCTGAGCGAGCATTAAAGGCGTGAATACTTTGGAATAAAACCAAGAGCATTAAAATATAATTACTGGCATAAGCAGCGCTATGTCCGCTTTTTATCAATAAACACCAAACCAAGAAAGTAGTTATTCCCATTGTTAAACCGGAAATCAGAGTTTGTTGAGTCATGAGACGATTAAAGATTGCTTCTTTGGGAGAGCGGGGCGGTTTATTCATTTCGCCTGGTTCCCGGTCTTCAAAAGCCAAGCCAATATCTTGCACTCCGTTTGTTACCACATTAAGCCATAAGAGTTGCACGGCGGTTAAGGGTAAAATTAAACTATCTAATTTTAAGAAAGATAAACCGAGAAGCGCAAATAAGAAAATACTAATCTCAGCCGCACCGCTGGAAACGGTAAAATAAATAACTTTCCGAATATTGCTGTAAGCGGAGCGTCCCTCTTCAATACCATTCACTAAAGAAGCAAAATTATTATCTACCACAATCATAGTGGAAGTTTCTTTAGCCACATCGGTTCCCGAGCCCATGGCTACACCAATGTTGGCTTGCTTTAAGGCCGGCGCATCATTTATGCCATCGCCAGTCACCGCTACAAAGTGACCAAGCTTCACTAAGGCATTTACTATTTTTAATTTTTGCATAGGAGAGACGCCGGCAAAAACCCGAATTTTTTCTACCAGTTTTAAAAATTCTGGTGTTAATTCCTGTCCTTCGCCCAGTTGTCCGCCGGTGATTACATCTTCTTTAGTGGCCGCTATGCCTAATTCTTTGGCAATAAATAAGGCAGTGGCCGGATGATCACCAGTTATCATCTTGATACCAATTCCGGCTTGCTGACATTTTAAAACTGCTTCGCGTGATTCAGCTCGCAAAGGATCAACAAAGCAAATTAAAGATAAAAATTTTAAATTCTTAATTTTACTTTCATTAAAATTATTTAAATCCTTTGGTATTTCATTTTGATAATAACCGCGAGCAACAGCCAGAACGCGATAACCTAGAGAAGCAAGTTCAATTCCTTTGCGTCTGATTTCCGCCTTGTCCAAAGGAACATTTTTCCCGCCCAGTCTAGTTTCACTACAGAAGTCTAAAACTTTTTCCACTGAACCTTTAACCGCAAAATAATATTTTTTATTTTCACGATAAATAATTCCGGCATAGCGACGGGCAGACTCGTAGGGAATCTCAAATATTTTTTCTACTCCGGATTCTATCTCTGACGGATTTTTCCCAGCCTTATAAACTAAACTCAAAAAAGCAATATCAATTGAATCACCATGTAGTTGCCATTTTTTATTTCGTTTTTCTAGACTCGCTTCATTAGCCAAGGCAATACTGCTAATTGTTTTTTCTAAATTCCAAGCATCATCAGCTTTTAATTTTTCCGTTTTTTCAATTTCACCCTCACCGTTATAACCCTGACCGCTAATTTTAAGTTCCAGTCCAGAAGGTAAATAAATTAGTTTAGCGGTTTGTTCATTGACGGTTAAAGTACCGGTTTTATCACTAGCAATCATGGTACAACTGCCCAAACCCTCCACGGCGGTTAATTTACGTACAATCACATTGCGTCGCGACATTCTGGTTGTAGCTACTGACAAGGCAACTGTTAAAGCAACGGGTAGACCCTCGGGAATGGCGGACACGGCTAAAGCCACCACCACAAAAAAGGTTTCCGCCAGAGGCATACCTCTGCCAATTGCAATTAAAGCTAAAAAAAGACAAAGCCCTAAAATAATAAAAGAAATATTTTTAGTGAAGGCTTCCATGCGAATAATTAAAGGCGGTTTATTCTTTTGAACATCAGTAATGATATCGGCGATTTTCCCCATCTCCGTTCTTAGTCCGGTCTCTACTACTACTCCCCAAGCGCGACCGGAAAAAATGGTTGAGCCGGCAAAAACTAAATTGCTGCGCTTGTTTAAACTAGTTTCCTTTTTCAAAATAGTTTCTTTTTTAAGAACCGCTTGTGATTCACCGGTTAGAAATGATTCATCAACTAATAAGTCGCGACTTTCAAAAAGACGAATATCAGCAGGCACTTTATGGCCGTTTTCTAAAAAAACAATATCACCCACCACTAATTCTTCGGCGGTTAATTCTTTTTCTAAATTATCACGCCGAACCAGAGTTTTGATTTTCAGTAAATTTTGTAAGGCCGCTGCGCTTTTCTCAGCTTTATTTTCTTGCCAAGCCCCGACTATTGAGTTAAGAATAATTACACCAAAAATAAAAAGAGCATCATCCCATTTTTTTAAAAACAGGGAAGCCAGACCGGCAAAAATTAAAATATAGATTAGGGGACTGAGAAATTGTTTGAGAAATATAATAAACCAGCCATCAACTTTCTTTTTAGGCAATCTATTTAAACCAAATTTAGCTTGGCGATCAGCGGCTTCCTGTGAACTTAAGCCATTAGATGAAGTATTGAGTTTTTTGAAGATTTCCTTGGGTTCTAAAGCATGCCAATTGAGGTGATGACCGTTTTGATAGTTTTCTTTCATAAAGTTTATATAAAGTTTGAGAAATTTTATGATAAAACCCGATTTTATTGGATTTTATGGGATTTTATTGAATTTTTGGATTTTATTGGGACTTTATTAATATTATCAAATTTTAGCCCTAAAATAAAGCCATTATTTGCTCGTTACCTGCCTGCTACCTGCTTGTTATTGACATAATTATATAAATATGCTAAAACAGGGGCAGTTATTTAACAACTATTTATTTTGTCATTGGACGAGAAATAGTAATTAAAGGCGAGAAATATTAATTTTAATTAAAAATTTAAGCAAATGAAGCAAAAAGATGATTTTAAAGAAAAAGCAGACGCTAATAATGCGTCAGAGCAAAGAGAATTTGAGGTAACTGTTAATTATGACCTAGAAAAACCTTATAAGCTCATTAATATCAATTATGTTGGCGATAGTCAGGGTCAGCGAGTTGGTAGCGCTAAAGGTCGGTATAATTTTACGATTATAGAAAGTTCAACCCAATTCTTTTTACGTATTTCGCCCAAGAAAATTGGGACGAAAGAAACTGTCAAAATGAAACTTTTCCCGCACGTTAATGGCGAAGTGGTTTTTCCCAAAGGTTGGCGTTCCGCTAACATCATTGAATTTGCGCATGCAGGAATAAAAACCAATGATTTTGAGGAATTTCAAAGTGATTTTTTAGTCGGAATTGTTGGCCAAAAAATTTCAGTTCGCTCAAAATGGACTATCCCGATGTTGGTATTAAGAAGCGGGGCGCTGCGCAGTTCAAAAATTTCTGAATTTCAGAATGATGTTTTAGCCTTTGGCAAAGAGATTAAAACTCAGCATGTTTTTCCCACACCAATTTATTTTTTAGGAGTGGAAGAAGCGGGCGCTAATCAACGTGTGAAGAAAATTAGATTCAAAGTTTCAATTGCCAATCGTAATTTTTTATTTGATAAAAATTCTACGATTGAAACTGATGTTTTTGGTTTAGTTATTACTGAACCTGATTTCGAAGAAGAAAGATGTATTTTGGAACATAAATATTATCATCGCGAAATCACTCTGCCGCAGTTCATTGAAGATAAGCTCAATGAAACCAGCTTGCCCTTAACCGAAATTTATCGGGACAAAAAAGGTCGCAAAAAATTGATTGCCCAATTCAATTAATTAGTATTGTTCACCAAATTATTTATCATGAAAAAAGTAATCAAAGCCATCGTCCATCGAATTATTGACGGTAAACATGGGCCTTTTGTGGTTGCTCTTTGCGATCATGTGACCGGTTCGGTGACCTTTTCCTTAAATCCGGATGTTTGGCAGGAAAAAGTTTTACCAGATTTAGGCAGTGTTGTCCGTTTATTTGATTTAAGACAGAAGCGAGCCGGTTGGCGCGCGACTACCGCCCGTTTTTGGGCGCCAGAAGACGAAGCAGAAGAGCAATTAGAGATACAAAAAAACATTAATGATATTATTAGGTATTGTCAGGAACTCAAACCCAATCCAGTTAATAATCGAGTTGTAGCTTGGATGACTCGTTATTTGGACTTTGATGTTCTGTTTAATAACATTAAAGAATTATTGGATGCTTCTGCTGGTTTACAAGCAGAAGATAATGATTGCTCGTATTCGTGGGGTGAGATTTTTATGAGTAAAGTCAAAAATGAAAATCAAGCCCTTGATTTGTTTCGTTGGCAAAAAGAACTGCACATTCCTTCTGAATATTTCTTGAAAAAAGCGGTCGTCTTTAAAAACAAGGAACTGATCAAGAAAAGTTTGGCTAAAATTGATTGGCCGGAATTTGATTTTGATCTTTTCTTAAAAAATTTAAGCCGACTGGATCAGGAGGAGCTGCTTAATAACTTTGCGGTTGAATTGGAAGACCGAGCCGAAGAGAATTTAAATGATTTTTTCGCGGCTAGTTACTATAAATGGGAGAATCAAAGTCATCCTAATTTGGAAAATCAGAACTATTTCATCCAAGACAAAGAGAAAACTATTTTTTTGGCAGTGGATAATTCTTATTTATTACCGCGTCTTAAAATTTTAGAATTCATGCTTGATCTTGACTTGGAAATTCAATCTCCTAAAGTACGTTTAGAAAAAATCAGTTCTCATCTTCTTTTCGTAGCTAATCGCCCTCAAGCGGAAAAACTAAGCGAGCAAGAAATTACTCGTAATCTCCAGGTGCGATTCAAAGAAATATGTGAACGTCTTAATTTAAATTAACAAAAAAGGCAATTTGCTCGCCTAAAATAAGAGCAATTAAAACGGGCCCTCTCAGGACCCGTTTTTTCTTTTTCAAATTTATTGCCAGCTTATTGCCAAAAGACAATTATATTTTTTTGAGGATTAGGATTATCTTCATGATAACCGGTCGGATAAGTACGTAAGGCTGAATATAAAAGATTTTCCTCGTATTCATACAGTTCGCCATTACGAGTGCCCGGGTCATTGGTGATAAAAGTTTTTTTCAAAGGATCGTAGCCGCGAATTAAAAGCATGTGATTAATTGGACCTGGGGCAGTGAAATTAGGATTTTTTAGGGCTCGGCCATTCATGGGAGCAATAATAACACGACCTTTTTTCAATTCAAGAATCAAATCTTCCAGGGTGACATTTTCTTTAAGTTCCACTTTTTCATAGGCAAAATAATCTTTGATAATCCAATTTAAAACATCATTTAATTCTGTATCACGGCTTTCACCATATTTTTCCGAAATATAATCAGAGATTGAGATAATTTCTTGTAAAGCAATTTTCCGTGTTAAAGGTTGGTTTTTTGCCCAACTAATTGCCATTAAAACTGAGGCCTCTTCACAGCCGTCTTGTTGGCGGCTGTCAGTCCATTCGCCAAAGGGAGCTTGGGGAGTAAAGGGAACAGATAAAAGAATTTTTTCGGTTACCATTTCCTCTAACGGTTGTTCTTCATTTTGAGTCTCAGGTTGTTCTTCATTTTGAGTTTCAGCTTGTTCTTCATTTTGAGTCTCAGCTTGTTCTTCATTTTGAGTCTCAGCTTGAATCACAGTTTCGTTTAGAGAAGTAGTTTCTCTAAGCGGTGCCTCGGCTTGTTTATTTGGTTTCCAAAAAACAATTAACAAAAAAGCTAAGCCAATCAGAATTATTATTAGTTTTAGAAATTTATAAATCATATTAATTACTAATAAGATTTTAACAACTTTAAATTCATTTTCAAATAGTTTTTTACTAATCTTTAAAATTATGTTATTATTAAAATAGAAAATAATAATCAAAAATATATGAAAAAGCCAATAAAACAATTATTTGTCTTAGCGTTTCTAATATTTTGCCTTGCTCTGTACGGCGTTTTGTTAACTTTTGCCATTTCCAATGTGCGTGCTAGTAACCACTATGCAAATTTAGAAACAAATCAATTTTTAGGATGCGGTCCGGAATTAAGAAATAAGATTATCAGTTATAGTCAAAATGGTGATACCAGCACCGCCTTGACTGAAACCGAAGACCAAATCTTTCGTTTTCAGATAAAAGCTCAGGTCTTAGGTCCAATGATCAATACTCTTATTTATTTTCATGATTTATATTTAAATCAAGCGCAGACTCCGGTTGACCCGCAAGTTATAGCTTCTTTAAATGATTATTTAATTGAAGAAAAAGAATTAACGCAAAATGTTTTAAATGAATTAAAGCAGGATTCATTGCCAAATCAATTGGAAACATGTCGACAAGCAATTATTTCCAGTTGGGAAGAGGCTTTGCTTTTAGCTAATAGCGTCTTGCTTTCACCGCAAGAGAAACAGACGGAAAAATATGAAAATTTTTATGCCAAAAATATTGCTGCTCTAGAAGCATGTCAAAAGGAAGCGAGTAAATTAATTAATTTGCCTCAGATTAATAACACAGATTTGATTTCCTTATCTCAGCCGCTTGCTTGTTTGTTATCTGACTCCGCTCTAAAATCGCAATGGCAAAAACAAGGTGATAGTTTTTATCAAGCTAAAGGAGTGGAAGAAATAGAAAATATCTTAGCTGAGAAAAAATATCATCCGCTTTTAGCTAAATATTTTATGACTTGGCGATCTGCTAAGCAGCTCACAGAATATGGTGGCGATATTTATAATCAAATTCCCAATCAGTTTTATGATGAAAAAAGAATGGAAGTTTACGAAACAATTAAGCAACACTTGGCTATGAATCCACAGGATACTTGGGCAAAACTGCAGTTAGTTGAAATAGTTAATTTGCCTGATGTAGTTCGGAATGAAAATGGGAATAGTGTCTTAGATTATTATCATTTTGACACTGGTCAAGATACTGAATAAAAAAAGTTAAAATTTAGTTACCAAATAAGGCCTTTTAGGCCTTTTTTGGTTTTTTTGGTCTTTTTCGGCCTTTTTTGATAAGTATTGACTTTTATTATAAAAAATACTATAATTTGAAAATTGAGATATTAAAATAATTAAGTTCTTTTTATTAACCAAAAATAATTTATATCATGGGTAGAAAAACAAGCAGAAGACGTAGAGTACAATTGGCCTCCAGGGTTGTTATCGGAATGCGCAGAAGCGCTAATAATAAACGAAGAAAAGAAGAATTTGAAAACGAAGAATTTGAAACTAAAAAACGCGCAGTTAGGTGTGAAGCTTTCTCTGGTTGTCGTTGCACAATCTGTGGTGGTTTCTTTGAAGATGGTGGTGACGCCTGCAGCCCTGGACGTCACGTCATCGGTCAAACCTACTTCATTTAATCGGTTTCTTTTCGTTAAACCCGTAAATCGTTTCTAACGATATACGGGTTTTTTTATTTTATGCTATAATTAACTTGTAATTTATTTTTATTTTTATTTTATTATTAGTTATTTTTTTATTTATCTATGCCTGTTATTTTGCTTATAATAATTTTACTCATTCTTTTTGCTCTCTTAGGTTGGGCAGCTGATTTAGCCGTAAAAAACATTCGTTTAATTGCCTTGTCTTTACGAATGAAAATATTTGCTTTGGGAGTGATTTTGGGTATCATGACCACTTTGCCAGAGTTAATGGTTGGTTTAAACGCTACTTTTCATAATGTTGCCTCTTTATCAGTCGGAAATATTATGGGGGGAATAGTAGTGGTGATCGGTTTAGTTTTAGGGATGAGTTTGATTTTAAATCGCAAAATTGACACAGCTGACAATTTACGCTCTTTATTGCCGACATCACTAGTTACTTTATCGCCCTTTTTCTTAGGTGTGGATGGAAGTTTTGGCTTAGTTGATGGAATAATAATGATTTTTTTGTATTTAGGCCTGATTTTTTATTTATATTTTATTAATTATGCCCATTTACCGAACAGGGGAATAGTGATTATTGGCAAGCGGAAGATAGTAAAAAAGATTTTTATTACCATTTTTGGAGTATTAGCAGTTGTCCTTATCTCTCGCGCCATTATCCAAATTACCTTGATATTATTAGAACAAATAAAAATGAGTAAACTGATGGTTGGTCTATTGCTTTTCTCAATCGGAACAAACTTGCCGGAAATTATGATTACCGTTACCGCTTGGCGACATAAAACCTCAGAACTATCTTTAAGTTATTTAACCAGCTCAGCCTTTACCAATATTTTGGTCCTTGGTTTATTGGCAATTTTAAATCCTATTACCTTTACCATCGGTCCAGTCTATTATGCCTTAGCCTTTTTTGTTACTTTAATTATTATTTTACTCCTAATTTTTTCACATACTAATAAAAGTTTAAGCCGACTGGAGGGAATGATTTTGTTAATGGTTTATATTCTTTTTGTCGCTTTTAATCTGTTTTTAGCGGGAAGCTAGGGAATAGAGGAATGTTTTTTTGCGTTGAAAGTGTTTTTTTAATAAAGCTCTGGTTTGGAAATCAGAGCTTTTTATTTGGAAACCAGAGCTTTTTATATTGTTCAGGATTTTTTTTCGTTGCTAAGATGTTTAATTGTTTGACAGATTATTGTTTTTGTCTTGTTTGACAAAAAAGTAATAAAAAGGCAGATTATTATTGACTTATTTATAATTTTAACATAAGATAACCTTGTATTTTAAAATTGTTAATAAATAATTTATTTTTATTTTAAAAAAGATATTTCATAGTTTGTGAACATTTTTGTTTATGGCTTTAAACCAAAATGTTTTTAAACTAAAAATTTATGATGAAAAAAAACAAGACTCGTTTCCTGACGAGTAAAAAATTAAAAGAGGCGTGGAAAGCCGTATCGCTTTCTATCATGCGCTAGTAGTCAACATGTCTTATTTGGGCGTGTTTTTTGTTGCTAATGAAGGTGATAACAATCTTCCATTTACCAACATCGCTCAAGCGGAACAAGAGATTACAGGGCAAAGCGATAATGAATGGCCTACTTGCGGTGGCTTTAATTGTACAGCCAAGGATGTTATTGTTAATAAAATTGAGCTTACTGATAGGTCCAATAGACCACTTACAACTTGTAATCCAGGAGAGACTGTTGATGCCAAAATTCGCGCTACAATAACTAATAATGCTAATTCGTCTAGATATGCGTTTGTTTTAATGGGGGATATATATCAGGGAGATAATAAGCTGATTAGTTTAAGTACCGCAGTGTATTCAGGGGAAGTAAGCGGTAAATGTGTTAAAGGATTTATTAGGGGGGGGAGAACAGAAACATCTGATATTTATGATTTTTCTTGGATCTGCGGTGAGCCAATAACAATTAAAAATTTAAATTTATCCTGGTCAACAGTTTACCAAACTTGTAATGATTTTTTTCTAAATCCTGAATGTAAACAAAGAAAATCTCAATGTTATTCTCAAACAGAGCCTTTTGAGGTTTTTTCGCCTTTAGTTGCAGATTTTAGTTATACCACAGGAAATATTTGCGTAAACGATGAAGTATCTTTTACTGATAAAACTAGTGGTGGTGAAGCACCATATACTTATTCTTGGAATTTTGGTGATTCAGAAACTTCAACTGACCAAAATCCCACTCATACATATACTTCAGCTGGAAATTATGATGTTTCTTTAACAGCAACTGATAAAAAATCAAAGAGCGACTCAGAAACAAAAACTATAGTTGTTAATGCTCCGGGAGAAGGTGGTTGCCCGGCCTATAGTTGGTACGAAGGAGAATTCGGCGACTGTGACGCTACTTGCGGCACAGGCAATCAAACCAGAGTGGTTGAATGTCGTGATAATAATGGCGACAAGGTTGAAGATAGTAAATGTTCAGGAGAAAAACCAAGTACTACCCAATCTTGTGATAATTTACCGGCCTGCACGAAAACATTTACTTGTGATACTACGAATTTGTTAGACAATTCAGTTTTCTATGGAAGTGGTTCCAGTACTCATTCATATCAGCAAACCTGTCAAACCCAGCAATCAGTAGATGAATGTAGTGATTGGTCTCCAGCAGATAGTAATACTGAATACAGTGATAGCGAGCCAACTACAAGCAACACTTGTTTATTCAAATGTGAGGATGGATATAATTATAACGCCAGTCAAGGTAAATGTGTTGCTAAAGAAGTTTGCGGAAATGGTACAGTAGAAGGCAATGAACAATGTGATGATGGGAATACAACAGACGGTGATGGTTGTAGCGCCACTTGTCAGTGGGAAACAATGGATTATAGTTGCGCGCCTTTACCAGATAATGCAGTTTGGAATACAGTTGATTCATATACAAAAACTTGTACAGCTTCAAATGGAACAAGTTGTACGAATTGGTATCCAGCTCCTTCATCTCCTACTTATAGCGAAACTCCAACAACCACTGCTTGCTTCTTCAAGTGTAAGGATGAATATAATTATGACAAAGATAAAAATAAATGTGTTCCTTTCTCTGTTATTAAGCCAATATGCGGAAATGGCCAAGTAGAAATAGGCGAACAATGTGATGATGGAAATAAGAGAAACGGTGATGGTTGTAGTAAAAAATGCCAATGGGAAACAAAAGAGTATATTTGCAAACCTTTACCTAGAAATGCGGTCTGGAATTCAGTTGGTTCATATACAAAAACTTGTACAGCTTCAAATGGAAAAGAATGCATAAATTGGAATCCACCTTCTTCAAATCCACCTGTTCATAGTTTAACTGCAACAACTACCGCTTGTTTCTTTAAGTGTAAGGATGGATATAATTATGACGAAGATCAAAATAAATGCGTTAAAGTTATCACCTATTCTTGGCATGCCGGTGAGTGGGGTCCATGTTCAAAACTTTGTGGTGGTGGAGTGCAATATAGAACTGTAGTCTGTAAGTCTAGTGGAGTTATAGTTAAAGATTCTTGTGACCCTAATAAAAAACAACCTGCTACTCGACAAGAATGTAACACTCAAGCCTGCGATCCAGGTAACCCAGTAATCACTTATGCTTGGGAAACAACTGATTGGAGTCCGTGTTTCTTAAATTTATTAAGTGGTGGTGGAGTGCAATATAGACTTGTGTTTTGTAAATCTAATGATGGGAAAATAGTTGAAGATAAATATTGTACTGGTGAAAAACCTGCTTTTTCACAAAAATGTAATAATCCAGGTCCATCTTTGCCAGATTGTCCATTATGTACACAATGGTATTCTGGCGGATGGGGTGACTGCTCTGTAGATTGTGGTGGCGGAACACAAACAAGAGATGTGTATTGTAAGTGGGGTGATTTTAAAGTACCCGATAAGTTTTGTCTTATAGTTGGTAAAAAACCTGCCACTCAGCAAGAATGTAATACCCAAGCTTGTAATCCAGACAACCCAGTAATTACTTACGCCTGGAAATTAACTGATTGGGGTAATTGTTCAAAATCTTGCGGTGGTGGAATACAAACTAGATCTTGGTTCTGTGAAAAAACAACTTTTGATGGTACAAGCACCACAACAGAAGCAATAACTGACCCAACAGACGCAGATAGATATTGTGGTGAAAATAACAGTTCAGAACCTTTAGAACAAGATTGTAACACCCAAGCCTGTGGCGGCGGCGGAGGCGGCGGCGGAGGCGGCGGTGGTGGTAGTCACGGCGGCGGAGGCGGCGGCTACATTTCCTTTAGCTTAACTAACACCCAAGTCACCATGCAATGCGTTAATGATAAAGTTGATATGACTGTTACTTGGTTATCAACTTATCCAGCCAGTTCACGCGTTGTTTATGATAAAGTTTCTCACGCTGGCGGTAGCTTAGGAGCCGCACCTAATTATGGTTATGCTTATTCAAGCCCGGCAGATAATAATCAAGTTACTGGTCATAGCATCACTATCACTGGTCTAGAACCAAACACTTATTATTACTTCCGACCAATTTCAATTTATAATTCCTCTGAAAAAGTGGGTGAAGAAAAACCTTTAACACAAACTTTATCTTGCGCTCCAGGTGAGGGAAGTAAAGTGATTGTTTTAGGTGAAGAAGGCGCCCCAGTATTAGATTTAGATAGTGAATTTTTAGTCCCCTTTGTTAATCCGGGCGCTAAGGGTGTTGATCTAAAATTAGTTGTTACCAATAATGGTGATTTAACCTCTTATGATACGACTCTAACTAATATTTTACCTGACGGCTTTACTTATACTGATATTGGCGGTAATGAATGGAGCTGGTTCTTAGGCGATATTGCTCCAGGAGAAACCAAAACTATCATTGTCAAAGTTGATGTTGCTCCTGGCGTTAATCCAGCAACTTACGTAGCTAATACTAAAGTAAGCTCAGCTAATCATGACGAAGTTACTTCACCCGCTGATATTGAAGTGCGTAAAATTACGGTTTTAGCTGAAACAGGCTTTAGCTTCATGGAATTTGGCTTATTACTATCATTACTTGCTACTCTTTGGATGGCTAATTATTTCTTAAAGAAAAAATTAGCTAGCACTAAAGCGTAATTTAGGTGTAGTTCAATTAAGTTATTCTTAGCTATTCATCAAGTAAAATTTAAAGTTTCGTAATTAACAAACTTTAATGAAATTTAAATTTTTCCATAATCCGAAATTCATAAAAGTCTTAGTCATCACGCTAAGACTTTTATTTGTTGCCTTGGCTTTATATTTAATTTGTTTGCCGTTTTATCCTGAAGTTAAATATAATTTTAGCACGCTGGAAGAAGCGACTTCTCAAGATTTAGAGGCAGTTACCGAGCAAGTGGAAAATATAAAAAGAGAACTTCCTGAGAGTGAATACACGGTTTCGCCGGATCGCCTGATTATCCCCAAAATTGGGGTTAATGCGCCGGTTATTTTGACTGATAATGAGCATTACGGCCTTTCATTGGGTGCTTGGATGGTGCCTAAGGGCTCAACTCCTGATAAGGGCGGTAATACGGTCATTACCGGTCATCGCTTTAAATATCTCCCCCCCAGCAACCTCACTTTCTATCTTTTTCATAAGTTAGAAATTGGCGATGTTTTTTCTGTGCTCTGGAAGGGAAACGATTATTATTATCGAGTTAAGGAAATAAAAATTGTGGATCCGAGCGATGCTTCGCCTTATGATAAAAGCGCTACACCAATTCTAACGATGTACACTTGTCATCCCATTTATTCCACAGAAAAAAGATTGGTTATTATTTCTGACTTAGTGGCTGGGGAAGAGAATTTAGCAGATGTTTTGACTGGCTATGAATGGTTGGAAAATGAAATAGAAAGCGAAATGGAAAATGAAATAGAAAACGAAATGGAAAGTGAGATGGAAAATGAAATAAAAGGTAGTGAACTAAATACTACTTATATTGAGCCCAACACTTTTATCGAACCCAGCACTTCTACCGAACCCAGCACCCCTGCCGAGCCCGACACTTCCACTGAAACGATTGAATAAATTTTCTGCTTTTGACAAAATATGATAAAATAATAAGGTAACATAATTTGTTACCTTATTTTTATTAGTTAAAAAATATTTAAAAAATAATTAATTTTTTTAGAAATAATTATTTTTTGCTAATATTGACAAAATAGAGTTATTTTGTTATAATATTAAGATAGTTAAAATTAGCGCCGGATTTACCTTATGTTAAAAAATTGGCTAAAATTAGTAAAAAAGAATTTTAAAAGAACGGCTTTTAAGCTTGGTTCTTTTTTTCTTTATTACGAAGATCCAGGTGTTATAAGAAAAAAAATAAAAAGAATAAAGAAGAGTAAAGACAATATTAAAGATAATTTTATTGATTTTATTAAAGAAGAAAAAAGGGAAATTAGAGAATTGGTCAGTGGCAAACAAACTTTTAGAAAATATTGTCGCGATGCCAGTGACTTATTTAAAGATTATTTTATCCCCAGCGCCGACAATGATAATCGTCCTAAAATTTTACGTCCCAAGCAGTTAACGATTATCGCTATTTTGCTCATCATCTTGAAAGTATCTTTGGTTGGTTATTTGTTTTCTATTTACCAAGAAACAGCGGAAATGTCCGAGACAACCGTTAATCAACTTTTGCTTTTAACTAATGAATCTCGTGTTGCCAGTGGTGCTTCGCCGGTAAAACTTAATCCGGTTTTAAATCAAGCTGCCCAAGCCAAAGCGGATGACATGTTAGCTAAGAATTATTTTTCTCATACCAGCCCTGATGGTCGCAAACCTTGGCACTTTGTTAATCGTAATGCTTATCCTTATTTATTAGTAGGGGAAAATCTAGGCATGAACTTTATTGCCGCTAGTGATGTTCACGCCGCCCTAATGGCTTCGCCGTCACATAAAAAGAATTTATTAAATCCTAAATATACGGATGTTGGCTTAGCGGTTGTAAACGGTGAATTGAATGGAGAAAATACTAATATTTTAGTAGAAATTTTTGCTTATAAAAAAGAGTCAACTGAGACAATCGCTATTGTCCCCACCGCGCCCGGAGCAGATACTTTTAAAGCGGTGGTAGTTGATTCAGAAGTGGTGACTGTGGAAAATAAACCTGAGGCGATTGCGGAAATAATTCCTTTAATAACCGCTGAAACTACTACGCCAAACTCAGTCGCTGAAACTGTTGCATCAAAACCAAGTCCTGAAGCATCAAAACCAAGTCCTGAAAATACTACGCCGAGCCAAGAACCGGTCAAGCCCCAGGAAGAAATAATCGTTGCGGCTGAAACTGAAACTCAAGTTGATGTTCTAGCTCAAGCTCAGGAAGTTGTTATGCCTGTTATCAGCACGGTTGATTTACCAACTCAAGAAACAAATAATCAGTCGGAAAATTTAATTGATAATACTGAAACCTCAGAGCTAGACACGGAAACAGCTGGCAATACAGAAGCAGCTGACAATATGGAAGCAACTCATAGCGTTGATAATCTTTCTGCTAATCAGGAAATTGAGACAATTGCCATTGATACTACTCCCGAAGAAATTTTGTCTAATCAAGAATTACCGACTGAGCAAGTAGTAATTGCGACAAGTAGCAATCAAGACATTAGCAAGGCCGGAAAAATAATCAAGTTATCAAAAGTGCTTTATATCTTTTTCTTGGTTTTCTTAATAATTTCGTTGGCAATTAATATTTTTGTTCACATTAAAGTGCAACATAAATCAATAATTCTGCAAGCGATTTTATTGATTATTCTCTTACTGGCGCTTCTTCTCTTTGATTTTGATTTTATGACTGAACTAAAGAATGCAGCCAACAATATCGTTTTAAATTAAAAATACACCGCCTAGCGGTGTATTTATTTGCGCATTTTTCTAAAATTTACTATAATATTAGCAAGACTATGTTTAATAGCTTTTGCTTTATTCAGAATTACTTTAATTTATATAAAAAAATTTAACAAAAAAATATGAAAAAGAAAGGTTTTACCTTAATTGAACTTTTGGTTGTGATTGCCATTATAGGTATTTTAACAACCATTTCTGTTATCGCGCTTCAAACTTCAAGAGCACGCGCTCGTGATTCTAAACGTTTAGGAGATGTAAAGCAAATGCAAAGCGCTCTAGCTTTGTATGCTCATGATGTTGGCCAATATCCGAGTACAGCTAGTGTGGCACCTGGATTAATTTTAGCTAGCACCAGTACTACTTATATGGCGGTTATTCCTTATCCTCCGATTCCAGATGATGGTTGCGCCGGATCAACTAAATATACTTATGAGCAGCAAACTATTAGTGGTGATGAAACTTCTTATACTCTTGAATATTGTTTAGGCGCTGCTACTGCCGGCGTTCCGGCTGGTCTTAATACTGCTACCCCAGCTGGAATTACCCTTAATCCCAGTCAATAATTTTTCATTCAAGCAAAGAAAAAAAGCGCCTTTAGGGGGCGCTTTTTTGAAAGTACTTAAGCAATTTTACATAGAACTAAGCAATTTTACTCGGCTTAGTTTCTGGCATTAACACTTCATCGGTGATTAATTCCCAACTAAGAGGGAAATGAGAATTTTCAAAGTAAATGTTATGCAAGCAAATGCCGTGCAAATACTGAGTGCGGATTTGCAAAGATTTTAAATTGATAATCTCAAGTTTGAATATTTTTTCTCCGGATTTGAGAATTATTTTTCTTGCTTTAGCACTGCCAAATTGCATTAGGGCATTTATTTCTTCCGAACCTGTGTTACTTCGTAAAATACTTTGCTTAACAGCGATTAATCGTTCATTATCTTGTAAGTAAAGCTTCTTCAAGATATTAATTAATTGCTGAGGGTTTAGATTTTTAATGTTGGTTACGATGGGGATATTAGAATCCGAATCTTGGAAGCGGAATAATCTTTTCCAAAATTTTTGGTATTTTTTTATAAAACCCAATAAAACAAAGAAAAAGATTAAACTTAAGGCGATTATCGTCCGTCGGGGAAAAAGAGGTTGTTTTTTGGCTTCTTCATAACCAGAAGATGCTGGTTCAACAGATGCTGGTTCAGCAATTGCCTCTTCATAGTAATCAACTGCCTCGGCAGCCAACGGTTTAATTTCAGCTCGAAGATAATCTTCGGTGAGCGTCCAAATGGAAGCGTGCTGGCCGTTTATTGGCGCTGGGGCAATTAAGGCTTCATAACTGTTAGTGATGAAGCGGGAAGGGAAAATAACTACATCGCCAATCTGAATAAGGTCCAGATTTTGAAAGCGATTTTTGTTAAGCTCAAGGGCTTGACGATAGACATCCAGAAATTCATCGGATGGCGTCTGTGCCTGAGAGATCAAATTGAGGCCGATGACAGCCACAATCAAAAAAACTGCTCTTTTAAATGCTTGCTTTTTCATGATTTATTATTTTTTTAAAGTTCAATTTATTGCGTTTTACTACATTAAAATAGAAAAATAGAGAAAAAGATGTCTAATTTCTATGAACAGAATTATAACATACTTATTAAAAAAAGTCAATATTAGCTTTTGATTTAAGTCTTCTCGTGTTATATAATAAAAGAGCTTAATTTAAAAGAGCTTAATTTAGTTAACGTTTTTTAACTAGTTATATTTTATGTCATCTAAATTTTATTTGCGCTTACTTCAAATTGGAGTAATTGTTTCTTTATTTTTTGTTTTACTTGTTTCTCCTAAAGTTTTATTTCCCTTTATTGTTAGCAAACAAATTCCTTTTAATATTTTAATGGAATTTTTACTAGTTTTTTGGCTATTGTTTATTTGGCGTTATCCGGCTTATCGTCCTAAATTAAATTTAATGGTTTATAGTTTAATTGCTTATTTGGCCGTTATTTTAATTTCAACTTTTACGGGTGTGGATTTTAATTTAAGTTTTTGGGGAGATGCCGAAAGAATGTTGGGTTTCTTTCATATTTTTCATTTTCTGATTTTTTTTATTATTATCATCACTGTTTTTAGAGAAGAAAAAGAATGGCGAGCTTTGTTTCTATCATCTGTGGCAGCGGCCACGATTATTAGTTTAATTGGACTTTTTGGAGCTAATTCTTATAGCCGAATTGGTAATACCGCCTATGTTAGCGGCTATTTGATTTTTAATTTGTTTTTTGCTGCTTTGTTGTTTTTCAAAACTCGTTCCAATTGGCGTTATGTCTATCTAGTTCCCATCTTAATTATGCTTTTAGAGTTTGAGAATATGAGAACTTCGGGAGCGATTATTGGTTTAGCCGGAGGAGTATTTTTAGTTTTACTTTTAATAGGAATTCTGCATGTCCAAAAAAAGAAAAGAATATTTTTTCTTTCTTTAGTCGGTCTGGCGGTCATCACCCTGGTCTTTATTTTTTCCCAGCAAGAAGCAGCTTGGTTTCAAAATAGTTTTTTAAAAAATTTAACACCGCAAAAAGCGACTTTTCAAACCCGACTTTTATCTTGGAGAGGCGCTTGGCGAGAATTTGGCAATCATCCGTTTTTAGGCACTGGTTTTGGTAATTACGCCATTATTTTTGACAAACAATTTGATCCGGTTTTTTTCAATTATGATTGGGTTCAAGTTTATTTTGACAGAGCGCATAACAATTTAATTGATATTGCTTCTACTACTGGTTTGGCCGGTCTTTTTGCTTACCTGAGTGTTTTTGTTTTTGCTTTAATTTATTTGTATAAAAGATTGAAGAAGAATAATTATCGAATTAATTCTGAGCCAAGCGGGCGACGTAATTTAGAAGTGGTGATTATTTTAGGTCTTTTGGCCGCTTATTTTATTCAGAATTTAGCTATTTTTGATTCCTTTGTTACTTATATTTCTTTAATGATAATTTTAGGTTATATTTATTGGTTAAACAGGGAAGATGAGTTAATTTTAGAAAAAGATAATTTAAACGTTACTTCAAGCTGGTTAAATCGTACGCGTGAAGGTTGGATTTTAGCGATTTTATTGCTTATTACTTTTTTATTTACTTCTCAGTATAATCTTAAACCTTGGAATATGTTTAAAGGAGTAATTAGAGGCTATACAGATATTTTATCTGGACAAATTGAAAATGGATTAGAAATATTCCACACTAGCTTAACAGGTACAGGTCTTGATCGTGACGGTCGCTCAATGCTAATTAATTTAGTATCTGCCAATCATGTTATCCTAACTAGTTTAGAACCGGAAAGAATGGATCAAGAGTATGATTTTATTTTTAATTTGACTAAAGAAAATTTACAGTATAATCCACAAGATAATTTATTACTTTTACAAATGTCGCAAGTTTGCGATTTAGGATCTAGAATTTATGCTAGTGATGAAGAGAAAAAAATACATTACGCTAACTTGTCTTTAGAATTTGCGGAGAAAGCTATTGAATCTAGTCCAGGTCGTATTCCGGTTTATTTTTCCAAGGCGCAGTCTCTGTTATCTTTAGGAAAATTAGAAGAAGCAACCAAAGTTACCGAAGAGGCAGCCGCTTTAAATCCAAATTATCCTCATTCCTATTGTCGCCTGGGTCAGCTTTATGGATTAGAAAAAAGACAAGATGAGGCTTATGAGGCTTATAAAAAATGTATTGATGGTGGCGCGGTTGATCATTTAGGGAATGCTGAATCATTATTAACAGTCGCTTCATTTTTTGTGGAAAAAGAAGATTTTGAGCGGGCGTTGGTAGTGGTATTAAAATTAACTGAAGTATTGCCTAAGAATGCTGATATTTGGCTAAATTTAGCTTATCTTTATTCAGAACTGGGTGATAACATAAAATCTTATGAAGCAGCCATGAAAGCGGTTGAAATCAATCCAGCCCTTAAACCGCAAATTGAGGCAGCTTTCAGTGATAGCCAGTAGTTTTTTGTCTGGCGGCTTTATCTTGACGAGAAAAAGAAAGTTTGTTATTATAAAACGCAGGTTCTTTTAAAAATAAACCAGTAAAGAGAAAAAAAAGGTTTTTTCAAGGTTAATTTTTTATTGTATTTTTTGTGTTGTGTCTGTTATTTGTTTTATTTTTTTATGATTCATTTGTTGAGTTTTCGATTTTTTTCATTTCTTTTTTTCATTTGAACAGGCTTTCTCTTAATTGGTTTTGCCCCGTTTACTTGTCAGTAAGCGGGGTTTTTTATTTTAGATAAAAAATTTTTGAAAAATTTAAAACCAGTTGAATTTTAAATTAAAGTCGGTTTAAAGCCCTTTTGCTATATTCATTGTCATAGCCAAAGGGCTTTTTTATAACATTAATTATATTCAAAGCCAAAGGGCTTTTATAACATTAATTATATGAAAATTTTTCCATCATTATTTCATCCCCTGAAAACAAAATCTTGGTTTTATCAACTAAGATATTATTTGAAAGTTAAATTAAGAAAACTTTTACTTAAAGTAAAAGCGCATCCTTATTTAAGTGGTTTTCTTTTGTTGGTTTTTACGGTGTTTGGTTATTTGTTTTTTTCTTTAAGTCGGGTGAGCGCTAGTCGTTTGGAACTTTTAGCTTTAAAAGACGAGATTAATAATCAGACTGTTTGCCATGAAGAATGTCGTTATAAGCGGCAGAGAAGTCGGGAAAAATTGGCACAGGCTGTTAAAGAAGATAAAAAATTATTAGTTGATGTAGAAAAATATTTTAGTTTGCCCGAAAAGGAAGAACCCGGATCAGAAACTAAATCTTTAACCGAGAGCGAACAACTTTTCTACGAAGAATTAATGCAAATAATTTCTCAAGCCTATGGGAACAATAATCCGCCTGATTTTTTAATTGATTACTTAGCTCATCCGGCGGGCGATGAGAAAATAAAAGCAATTATCATTCGCGATTATTTAGCGAATATGCCTGATCCGGAGTTAGTTGATTATTATTTTCTTATTTTAAACAGTGAAAGCGGTACTACCTTAAAAAGAGAAGCAATTAAAGCTCTGAGTGGCCTAACAAATAAAGAAGAGGCCTTGCAAGTTGAGCAACTAGATATGATTTTAAATTTTCTTTTTAGCGGTGTTTTAAGTCCCAGTTTAAATTTGGATTTAATATTTCTGCTCAGTGAATATTATGAACTTTATCCCAGCGAAACTAGATCAATCCTAATTTCTATATATGATTATAGTGTTGATCCAGTGATAAAAATCACTGCTCGGGACATTTTATTGCAATTTGGTGATAATTCTTTAGCGGAAATTGAGGTGAGCGCGGAAGATTGGAAAAAATATTGGCATTAATAATTTATTAACAATAAAAATATGTTTTACCAAAATAAAAAATTTATTTTTCAATTGAGCCTAATATTTGTTTGGCTTTGCTATTTATTATTACCACAAACTGTTTTTGCTCTCACTCCCGGAGCTTTGATTTATCGGACGACCAGCCAAGGCAAAATGTTCGGCTACACCACTGATAAATTACTAGAAATTAGTAATGGAATTTTAACCGGCATTAATCCCGGTCATGTGGGAATTTATGTTGGTCAAGGAGAAGATGGCGAGCATTATGTAGTTGAAGCCTTAGCCGGTGGAGTTGTTAAAACGCCGGCTAAATATTTTGTTAATGAAGAAGAAGGAGAAAAATTGCTCGGGGTAAAGATTCCTCAATATGCGAGTGATTTAGAACGTTTCAAAGCAGTTAAAATCGCTGAAAGTTTAGTGGGGAAAAAATTAGGTTATGACTTTGATTTTAAAAAACAAAAAGGACCGGGCAATGGTGATTGGACTTGCGTTGGTTTAGTTGAGAAAGTTTATGAAAGCGCCGGCATATCTAATCCTAATAATCTTAAACACTTAGAATATAACCCTAATTTTTATGCAGTTGATATTACTCCGGATGGTTTTGATAATCAAAGCGTGATTAATGCGGAGGGAGATTGTTTTGCCCAAAACGTTGAATTTTCTAAAATCGCTCGCCGTACGAATTTAATTTTACCCTTACCAGAAGTAATTGGCTTTGATGCTGGTTTAGAGCATAAAGGTGAGCGCTATATATTTTTGCCCTACACTCAATTTATTCAACCCAGCTTAGTGAACGAAAGAGTGGATATAGATTTAACTTCTGATTTTTCCAGTCAGGAAATTAGAGGAAAAACACCAACAGCTGGTTTATTTTTACGCTGGAGTTTGATTAACAATCCGCTATCTTCACTAAAAAGCGTGATCAGTAAAAAAACTGAAAAAATTACTAATTTAATAACTAAAATTTTTAACAATGAACCGGAAACTGAGATTGTTTTGACTGACTTGCCAGTGGTACCGGCGGCTAAGGCCATAACTCCGGAGAAAAAAGTGGTGATCAATCAAAACGTTAATAACCAAAATAAAAATGAACAAAATAAAAATAAGCAGACATCAGCCAAAGAGAAGAAAAATAAAAAAGATAATGAGGATATTGAGATTTTAGAAGAAGATTTAGCTAAGGAAGTTTTGCCAACAAAAATAAACTCCGCTACAAAAATAAACTCTGTCTCCAGTAATGCTAATCAAAAAGATGTAGCATCTAAAACAAGCCCTGCTAAGACCCAAAATTTAGCAACGACTAATCAAGAAACAATCAATATTACTAAAACTAACATCACGCCTCCAACTTCAACCGTCTCTGTTTCAAAAATTAGCGCCGGCATCAAAACGGTGAGCAGTAATTATAACACTAACGATAATGGAAACAGTAATTCAAGAGCAAATTCTAATTTTAGTTCTAGTTCCGATTCCAGCGCCTCTTCTAATTTCAGTGCCTCGGCAAATAATAATTCAGCACTGCTTGAATTGGTAATCAATAAAATTTATGCTACTGGTAATAATGATTTTATTGAAATTTATAATCCGACCGATTATGCTATTGATTTAGCTGAGGCCGGAATTCGTTTAGAAAAATCTAAAACCGCGGAAGACCCCGGTTTGATGATTAGAATCGGCAACTTAAAGGACGGCTCTTTTCCGGGTGGAACCGTAATTGGAGCAAAAAGTTATTATTTAATTGTGCGTGACGATGCTTCTCCTTATCATTTAAATTTAGCTGACGCGATTGCCACTCGTTCGGAATTTAATTTCACCGGCAATGGTTATATTATTTATTTAGGCAAAGGAGCAATCAGTTCCAGTGCTGACACCGATATTATTGACGCGGTTGGTTATGGGGAAGCAAAATATTTTCAAGGAGTCGGACCAGCTCCAGTAATAAACGATAATTATTTTTTAAATAAAACTAAAAATACCGGTAATAACAATTTAGATTTTAATTTATTAGTCAGTTCTGATCCTAATATTGTTTGGGAAGATGAAGAGGATAATGAGGATAATAATGATGCTAATAATGATGCTGGCGCAACTAATGCCAATGACAACTCTAACACAAATACCGGTAACAATTCTGACACGAGTGATACAACTGATACAAATAATGGTTCTGATGAAAATGATAATTCTGATACAAGCGATAATTCTGATGAAAATGATAATTCTGATACAACTGATACAAATAATGGTTCTGATGAAAATGATAATTCTGATACAAGCGATAATTCTGATGAAAATGATAATTCTGATGCGACCGATACCACTGATTGGCCATCTGATTTCGTGCCCTATGTTTTACCTGAGCCAATTTTAACTGATAATGTAAATCAATTTTGGAATTTTTCCGAGTGTTATGGAGAGTATGTTTATTCAGTTGGTCGTTTTGATTGCGCCATAGAAATTAGTCATAACTATCCATTTTTTTATAAAACTTTAGAAACACCGATTAATGGAAATAAATTCACACTTAGTTTTTATTATCGTAGTCCTGGGTGGATGTGGGGTGATCCTCGCTTAGTATTAAATTTAAGTAATGATACGGGACAAGGAATTAAAATTTTTTTGGAACCGGCTCTGTTTCAAGCAGAAGGTCTGCCAAACAGTAATTGGCGTTATTATAATTCGCCCGTTATGCTTGATAATGATTGGCATACTTTTTCTTTAGTGGTTAATAAGGAAGAAAGTTATTGGGCAGCTTATTTTGATGGGGAAGAAAAATATCGCCAATCCTTCAATCAGACTTTGGCTAATAATTTCAATCAATTTGAATTAACAACTGATATGGCTTCGGTTGCGGTTGATGAGTTAATTCTTTGGAATCGTGCTTTAAGTCCGGAAGAAATAAAAGCCAATTATGATAAGGCTGCACCCTTTGCTCCAATATTTGTTCGTGAACCGCAGACTCCAGCCCAGTTAAAATATTTTTGGGATTTTAATGAAGGACATGAGTTAATTAACATTGGTGGTGGCACCAAAGCAATTGATTCCATCAAAGGTTTGGAATTAACTTTACCGGAAAATTCATGGATTTGGCGCGCTTCGGAAAATACCGGTATTGTCAACAAATGGGGGAAAAACCTTGAAGTGGAATTTCCAGAATCTTTAAATCGTAAAGATTTATCCATGTCCTTTTGGTGGCGAAGTAAATTTTATCCGCTTGATGGACGCTCACTGATTGCTTTGAGATACGGGGAGGATCTTAAATTTGCTCTGTCGCCTGATCAATTTCGACGCAATTTTTTCTTTAATAATCAATATGGAGCATTTAGTGAAGGTGAAAATATTGATTTACCTTATGATGAAAATTGGCATCATTTTGTCGCCACTTATGATTCATATCGCTACGAACTTAAATTATTTATTGATGGTGAAGAGAAACGCAGTCGTTCATATTATTGGATAAAAGACGGGGAAGAGCCAAATAATCTATTTATCAAAAATGAGCTTAATAGTGTTGAGCTGGATGATTTAGGTATCTGGGAGGGGGCGTTAACTCCACTGCAAGTAAAGTCCTTGTATGAAAACTCAAAATAATTTTACTAATATTAGCCAATAAAAAGACATTTTAAATAAATATTGTTGATATTTTTAGGCAAGAGCAGGGAACTAAAAAATAAGTTTCAGCTCTTGCCTTTTTTTGATTTTTATTGTAGTATTTAGGAGTTATCAGGGTGAGCGGGTGATTACTCTTTTTAAGGTTTTTTAGAAAGGGAGGAAAGTCCGGACTTCACAAAAATGATAGTGGGTAATACCCACCGGGTTTTAATGGTTCAAAGTCGTTAAAACCAAGGGAAAGTACCACAGAGACAATACTATTTTATCCTAAGGGATAAAAAAAAGGTGAAAAGAGGTTGGGTGTTTTGTAAAAAGCTACCAATCTCGCTCTTCGGTGACGAAGCAGCGTGGCAAACCCTATCAGAAGCAAGAGCAAACTTTGTATTTTTAGTCATTTTTGATTAAAATATAAAGAAAAAGTAGCTCGCTTGAGCCAAATAGTAATATTTGGCCTAGATAAATGATCACCTAGAACAGAATCCGGCTTACAGCTGCCCTGATAACCTTGCTTATTATTAATTTAAGATATGAAAAAAATTGAATTATTTTTCTCCTCGCTATTTATTCCAGTTGATTTCGCTATGATAGTTTTAGCTGGTGTCTCAGCTTATTACTTGCGTTTTTCCGAACGAACAGTTAGTTGGCGACCGATAATTTTTAATTTACCTTTTCCCGAGTATTTTCGCTCCTTGTTAGTAATTGCGGTTTTATGGATTTTAATTTTTGCTTTGTCCGGGCTCTATCAAATTAGAAGCGCGCGCAAATTAACTCAAGAGATTAGCCGTATTATTATTGCTTGTGCCGCTGGCTTGGCTTTAGTGGCGATTATAATTTTCTTTCGCCGTGATTTGTTTGACTCTCGTTTCATTGTTTTAGCCGGTTTTGTTTTTGCGATTATCTACGTTTCAGCAGCCCATATTTTTATTCGTTGGTTGCAGAGACGTTTATTTGTCTTTGGCATCGGAGTAAGGAAAGTAATTTTAGTTGGTAGTTCAAAAACAACTGACAATTTACTAACAGAATTTTCTAGTAACAAAAAAGCCGGTTATGAAGTGGTTCGTCGGGTGCGTGATTTTTCTTTGGAAACAGCCCAAGAATTATCAGAGTTTATCAAGAATCACGAAGTGGATGAAATTATTCAAAGCGATCCTAATTTAAGTAAGGCGGAAATATTGCGTTTATATGATTTTGCCAATGACAATCATATTATCTTTCGTTATGTTGCTGATTTGTTAGAGGTGAAAGTTTTACGCACGGAAGTAGCGGAAATTATTGGCGTGCCGATTGTGGAAGTGAAAAGAACCACGCTTGATGGTTGGGGAAAAGTTTTTAAACGATGGTTTGATGTTATTGCTTCTGGTTTGTTAATTATAATTTTATCGCCTGTTCTCGCTTTGACCGCTTTAGCTATTAAAATTGATTCACGTGGTCCGGTCTTTTTTTCTCGTCGGGATGACGGCTCTTTTCTTTATCGAGTGGGCGAAGGCGGAAAACCATTTAAATATTTTAAATTTCGTTCTATGATTCCTAATTCCGATAGCATGCGCTATAAAGAATTAGCCGATAAAAATATTAGAGCGGATGGACCGATGGTTAAAATTAAAGATGACCCGCGTGTTACTCGAGTTGGTGCCTTCATTCGTCGTTATTCAATTGATGAACTGCCGGAATTATTTTTAGTGTTCATTGGTCGCATGAGTTTGGTCGGTCCTCGTCCCCATTTACCGGAAGAAGTAGCCAAGTACGAAAATCATCACCGCAAAACTTTAACCATCAAACCGGGGATTACTGGTTTAGCTCAAGTTTCCGGTCGGAGTGATTTATTATTTGAAGAAGAGGCTAAGCTAGATATTTATTATATTGAAAATTGGTCATTATTACTTGATATCAGTATTTTACTTAAAACACCGCGAGCGGTTTTAAGACATCGTGAAGCAGAATAAGCAAATAATCCTAAGCAAATAATCCTAAGCAAATAATTATGAAAGTTGCCTTAATTCATGATCATTTAGCGCAAGACGGGGGTGCGGAAAAAGTTTTGAAAGTGTTGGCCGACATGTTTCCTGAAGCTCCGATTTACACCCTTTTGTATGAGAAGAAAAACGTTGATAAATATTTCAAAAATCGTCAGATTGAAACTTCGGTAATTCAAAAACTTCCCGGAGGTGTTAGACATTATCAATGGTATCTATTTTTTATGCCTGTTGCCGTTGAGTTTTTTGATTTACGCGGTTTTGATTTAGTGATTTCTGATACCAGTTCTTTTGCTAAGGGAGTGATTACATCGCCCAATACTTTGCATATTTGTTATTGTCATACGCCCACTCGTTATCTTTGGAGTGATACGCATCAATACATAAATGAATTGCGTTATAATAAATGGTTAAAGAAAATCATTTCTTTAATTTTAAATCGCATTCGTCTTTGGGATAAGTTGGCGGCTGATCGGGTTGATTTATTTATCGCTAATTCTAAAACAGTCCAAAAACGAATTGCCAAATATTATCGCCGTGATTCAGAAGTGATTTATCCGCCAGTTAATACGCAAAATTTTGCCATCGCTGATTTAAGTGAGCAGAAACCGGAAGATAAATATTTTTTGATTGGTTGTCGTTTAGCGCCCTATAAACGAGTTGATATAGTAATTGAAGCTTTTAAAAAATTAGGCAATGACTATCGTTTGAAAATTTTTGGTAATGGTGTTGATTTAGAAAGATTAAAGAAATTGGCGGATGGTCATTCCAATATTGAATTTCTTGGTCGCATTAGCGATGAAGAGAAAGCCGAACTATATCGTTACGCGCAGGCCTTCATAAATCCGCAAGAAGAAGATTTTGGAATAACCGCGGTTGAATCAATGGCGGCCGGTCGACCAGTGATTGCTTATCAAAAAGGTGGCGCCACCGAAACTATTATTGCCGGAAAAACCGGTTTATTTTTCACTGAACAAACTCCTGAAGCGATTGAGCAGGTAGTAAAGTCTTTTAAGTCAGAAGACTTTAATCCCAGAGAAATTAAAGACTGGGCGGAAAATTTTTCTCTACAAAACTTTCAAGAAAAAATTAAAGCTTTTATTTCCAAGTCCCTATGAAGATAAGGCTAGACGCTCGAGTTTTAATGGATAAAAATTATAGCGGCATATCAGAATATACCGCTAATTTATTATCCGCACTTCTAAAAATTGATAAACAAAATCACTACGAGTTGTATTACAATTCTTTCAAATCACCAGTGGAGCGTTTACAAAAATTTACCGGAGAAAATAGTCAGTTAATTGGCACTCGTTATCCCAATAAATTGTTTAATTATTTATTACAAAAAATATTGGCCTGGCCTAAATTAGATAAAGTATCAACTAGCGAAGGTAAAGTTGATCTTTTTTTTACGCCACACTTCAATTTCATTAGTTTAAAGGCGGGCACCAAATTTGTTTTAACTGTTCATGATGTTTCCTTTTTGCGTTATCCGGAATTTTTTAGTTGGCGGAAAAATATTTGGCATAAATTATTAGGTGTAAAAAAATTAATCAGACGCGCCGACCAAATTATTGCTGTTTCGGAAAACACCAAGGCGGATTTGATTGAACTTCTAGGAGTCAATCCAGAAAAAGTGACTGTTATTTATTCCGGTAATAACTTTGGGGATAATGAGCAGGGTGATGAGCGCGGCAATAGACAAAATAATGAACAGGAAGCGGAAAATAAATTAGCCGGTGAAAATGAACTAAACTATTTAAAAACTAATAATTTAAGACCCGGCTTCTTTCTTTACTTAGGCAACATTGAGCCTCGCAAAAATATTAGCGGTTTAATTAAAGCTTATAATCGTTGGCGTTTACAACAACCAGAAACAGAAAATCGCCAATTAGTTTTGGCTGGAAAAAAAGGCTGGCGCTATCGTCGCATTTTTAAAGATTGGAAGCAATCACCCTATCAAGCAGATATAAAATTTTTAGGTTACGTTGATAAAAAAGTTAAAGAATATTTATTTAAACAAGCTAGTGCCTTTATTTATCCCTCATTTTATGAAGGATTCGGCTTTCCGCCGCTGGAAGCTATGTATTTTGGTACACCAGTTGTTTCCGCCAATGTTTCCAGTTTACCGGAAATTTTAGGCGATTCAGCTTTATTAATTGATCCGTATAATTTAGACGAAATTGTGGAGGCCTTGGAAATTATCACCAAAGATAAACTTATACGTGAGCGTTTAATAAAAAAGGGACGAGAAAGAGCCAGTGAATTTACCTGGGATAAGGCCGCCCGAAAATATTTAGAAATATTTACGCAATTAAATGACCGTCAAGAAAAACACAACTAAAAAAAACAAGCGCACCTCCAAGCATGCTTCCAAATACGCCTCCAAGCGTACCTCTAAACACATTCTCAAACACACCTCCAAACATATCAACGCTTCTAAGCGTGTGCGTTCGCCCAAGCGCGTCTTAGTAGGAATGTCAGGTGGAGTTGATTCCTCAGTTGTGGCACAGCTGTTAGTTAATGAGGGTTATGAAGTAACCGGAGTTTTTTTAAATTTTTGGAAAGATGAGTCGGCTGGTGATAAAAGTGAAAATCGTTGTTGTTCATTGGAGTCCTTAATGGATGCTCAAAAAGTGGCGGCTAAAATTGGCATTCCTTTGTATACTTTGGATTTTTCGCAAGCCTTTAAAAAATCCGTGGTTGATAATTTTTTAAGTGAATATGCTGCCGGGCGCACACCTAATCCTTGTGTGATTTGTAATAAGAAAATTAAGATTGGTCGTTTAATTAAGTACGCGAATAGTCTTGGTTTTGACTATGTAGCAACCGGTCATTATTTAAAAATAAAAAAAGTTGGTAAAACCTATCAACTTTTTAAAGCCAAAGATAAATTAAAAGATCAATCCTATTTTCTATATACCTTTAATCAAGCGGAATTAAAAAAATTATTATTTCCACTGGGTGAATACACTAAATCACAGGTAAAAAAGTTGGCGAGTAAATTTAAACTAGAAGTAGAGTCAAAAGCGGAAAGCCAGGATATTTGTTTTTTGTCTGGCGCGCATAATAATTTTTTAAAAAAATATTTAACTCTTAAGCCGGGAGAAATTAGAATTTTAGAGACCGAGAAAAAAATTGGTGAACATCAAGGTTTACCGCTTTATACAATTGGCCAAAGACGTGGCATAGAAATTGGCGGTACCGGCCCTTACTATGTAGCCAAATTTGATTATCAACGTAATATTTTATATGTCGCCAATACTTGGAATGATGAAGTGCTTTATCGCAAAAGTTTGCTGGCGAAAAAAGTAAATTGGTTAAGCGGCCAAGCACCAAAAAATAATTTTTCCTGTCAAGCTGTTATTAGATATGGTCATAAGCCGGTTAGTTGTCGGGTAATAAAACAGAAAAATAATATTTACTTAGTTGAATTTGCGCGAAAACAAAGAGCGATTACACCCGGACAAAGCGTGGTTTTTTATGATAAAAAAAGAGTTTTGGGCGGTGGCATCATTAAATAACCTAATTTTCCAGTTAGACAGTTTAACAGTGCTGTATTTATAAAAAAACAAGCTCAAATAAGGCTTGTTTTTTAGTGCCGCGAGAGGGAATCGAACCCTCATGAAGTTTCCCTCACACGAGTTTGAGTCGTGCGCGTCTACCAATTCCGCCACCGCGGCCTGGAAATTGATATTATTACGAATTTTAGTATAGTAAATAAAAGGTGAATTGTCAAAAATAGTTTAATTTTAATTGTCAAAAGATGAGCGATAAGATATAATTTAGTTAGATAAAATATTATGAGTAAAATAATTGCGGTCGTCAATCAAAAGGGCGGAGTAGGAAAAACAACTACCTCGGTCAATTTAAGTGCATATTTGGCGCACCTTGAACAAAAGGTGTTGCTGATTGATGTTGATCCGCAAGCAAATGCTACTTCTGGTTTAGGAATTGATCATCGTAATTTAGAGGCAGGAATTTATGAAGCTTTAATTGGTGAAAAACCATTTACTTCCATAATTAAACGCACTATGCAGGCTAATTTTAAAATTGCGCCCGCCACTTTATCTTTAGCTGGAGCCGGCATTGAATTAGTTAGCCTGGAAAATCGCGAATTTCGTTTAGCTAATATCTTGGAAGATTCTAGAAAAGATTACGATTATATTATTATTGATGGACCGCCCTCTTTAGGACTTCTAACTATTAATAGTTTAGTGGCGGCCGATGAAGTTTTGATTCCCATTCAAAGTGAGTATTTTGCGCTAGAAGGGTTAAGTCAACTTTTAGAGACAATTGGCTTGGTACAAAATAATCTTAAACCAGAACTTGGTATTATGGGCGCGGTGATTACCATGTTTGATCGACGAAATAAATTATCTGAATCAGTGATGGAAGAATTATATAAATATTTTCCCAATCGTATTTTCCGTTCCATCATTCCACGTACTGTGCGTCTAGCTGAAGCGCCCAGCTATGGTCGCACAATTTTACAGTATGATCCCAAGTCAAAAGGGGCGCGCGCTTATGAAAATTTGGCGCGAGAAATTCTTAGTTTTGATCGTTAATTTGCTTGCTATTTTTCTAGATTTTTATTTATAAATTTATTTTTATTATATGGCAAAAGGATTAGGTCGCGGACTAGGTTCGCTAATTCCCAAAAAAACCATGGCTTATGGTCAGAATCCTTTTAAAGTTGATGATGAGACCAGTGAAAGTCAAATAGTAGTTCATGATGATGAGCGAATTTTAAAAATCAGTCCTGATAAAATAGATTTCAACCCTTATCAACCACGTACCAATTTTTCTCAGTCGTCTTTGAATGATTTAGCGGAATCAATTAAGGAGCATGGTATTATTCAACCACTGATTGTAACCAAAAATGGTGATCGTTTTGAACTGATTGCCGGAGAAAGACGTTTGCGCAGCGCTAAACTTTTGAATTTGAAAAAAGTGCCGGTTATAGTCAGAGAGGAAAAAAATCAGAAAAAATTAGAAATGGCTTTGATTGAAAATTTACAGCGTGAAGATTTGAATCCTCTGGAAACTGCCAGCGCCTATAAACGTTTAATTGATGAATTCAATATTACCCAAGAGGAGGTTGCTAAAAAAGTTGGTCGAGCGCGCTCCTCAGTCGCCAATGCTTTAAGATTATTAACTTTGCCTGATGAGGTTCAGCAAGCTTTGGCGGCCGGTAAAATAACTGAGGCTCATGCTAAGTATATTTTAGGTATTGAAGGGAAGGAAAAGCAGATAAACATGCTGAAAAAGATTATGCGCCATGATTTAACTGTTGCTCAGACGGATCAGGAAATTAAGCGTTTAGGGGGCACAAAAGGCGCGAAAACGAAAGATTACTTTGATAGGGCTAAAGAGGACGAAATGAGCCAATTATTGGGCACTAAAGTGGAAATAAAGCGTCAGGGACGGGGCGGAAAGTTGATTATTGATTTTTTTAGCGATGATGAGTTAGGTGATATATTGACAAAAATAAGGAATTAGTGTTAATTTTTCAAAAATTATTTCTAAGTCTTCGTTATTGTTTTTTTGTTAATTTCAAGGGGAGTTCATTTTTGAGCTCCTCTTTTTTTATTTGCCTAGATTAAAATCTTGGGGTAAAATTAAACAATAAATAAACTAAATATAAATGTCTTTTGTCCACCTCCACAACCATACCCACTACTCCTTACTCGACGGTCTAACCAAGATTGACGAGATGGTTAACTATGCCAAAGAGCAAGGTTCACCGGCCGTGGCCATTACTGATCATGGTTCAATGTATGGTGTAATTGAGTTTTATCAAAAAGCCAAAAAAGCGGGTATCAAACCGATTATTGGCGTGGAAACCTATTTAGCGCCTGGTTCTCGTTTTGATAAAAATACTAAAGAAGATAGTCGTAGTTATCATTTAGTTTTGCTTGCCAAGAATCAAACCGGTTATAAAAATTTAATAAAATTAGTGTCCGCGGCTCATTTAGAGGGTTTTTATTATAAACCGCGTGTTGATTGGGAGTTACTCACTAAACATCATGATGGCTTAATTGCCTCCAGCGCTTGTTTAGCCGGTGAAATTCCGCGTTTAATCGTCACCGATAAACTTCAAGAAGCGGAAAAACGCATTAAAGAATATCAAGCTTTGTTTGGCGCGGATAATTATTATTTGGAATTAATGCATCATCCTGAATTACCAGAACTGGAAAAAGTAAATGCAGAACTGATTAAATTTTCTAAAAAATTAAATGTCCCGCTGATTGCCACTAATGATGTTCACTACTTTAAAAAAGAAGATGCCGAAGCTCAAGATATTTTACTTTGTCTGCAGAATAAGAAGAAAATTACTGATACGGATCGTTTGAAAATGTTGGGCTATGGTGATTATTCAATGCGTTCCAACGCAGAAATGATTGCCGCTTTCAAACATGTTCCTGAGGCGATTAGCAATACTCTTAAAATTGCCGAAATGTGTAATTTGGAAATTGAGCTTGGCAAAATTCAATTGCCTTATTTTGAAGTGCCGGCTGGTCATGATGGCAACTCTTTGCTACGCAAATGGTGTGAAGAGGGAATTGCCAAACGTTATCCTAATTATTCAGCTGAGGATTTGCTAGTGGTAAAAGAACGTTTAGATTATGAATTAAGCGTAATCGCTAAAATGGGTTGGCCCTCTTATTTTTTAATTGTGGCTGATTTTATTAACTGGGCCAAGGATAATAAAATTGTGGTTGGTCCGGGACGGGGTAGCGCAGCCGGTTCCTTGGTTTGCTATTTAACTGAGATTACTAATTTAGATCCCCTGAAATATGATTTACTCTTTGAACGCTTTTTAAATCCTGATCGAATTTCCATGCCTGATATTGATATGGACTTTGCCGATACCAGACGCGGTGAAGTTTTAAATTATGTGGGCGAAAAATATGGATATGACCACGTCGCCCAAATTATCACCTTTGGTACCATGGCGGCGCGTGCGGCTGTACGTGATGTGGGGCGAGTTTTGGATGCGCCTTATGATTATTGCGATAAGATTTCTAAAAGCATTCCCATGTTCATGAAGTTGGAGGAGGCGATAAAGACTGTACCGGAAGTGCGTGAAATGTATCAGACCGAACCAATGGCCAAGCGTATTTTAGATTATGCCAAACGTTTGGAAGGTGTAGCGCGTCATACTTCCACGCATGCTTGCGGCGTTTTAATTACTGATAAACCTTTAACTGAATACGTGCCCATTCAATACGCTTCCTCGTCTGATCAAACTATAATTTCACAGTATTCTTTACATCCCATTGAAGATTTAGGTTTATTGAAAATGGACTTTTTGGGTTTAAAAAATTTAACCATTATTGAGTCGGCCTTGAAAATTATTAAAAATACGCGCGGCTTAGAGATTGATATTGATGAGATTCCGCTTGATGATGAATTGACTTATAAATTATTTCAGGCCGGAGAAACAACCGGTGTTTTCCAATTTGAATCAGCGGGCATGAAACGTTATTTGCGTGAACTCAAACCCACTGTTTTTGAAGATATTATTGCCATGGTCGCGCTTTACCGTCCCGGACCCATGGAGTGGATTCCGGATTACATCGCCGGTAAACATCAAAGAAAAAAAGTTTCTTATTTACATCCCAAGTTGGAGGGAATTTTGAATAAAACTTACGGAGTTGCGATTTATCAGGAGCAAGTCATGCAAATCGCCCGTGATTTAGCGGGTTTTACCATGGGTCAGGCCGATGTTTTAAGAAAAGCAGTGGGTAAAAAAATTGCTTCGCTACTGGCGGAACAAAAAGAAAAGTTTATTGAAGGTTGTGTTAAAAACGGTGTCTATAAGGAACTAGCGGAAAAAGTTTTTTCCTTTATTGAACCCTTTGCCGGTTATGGTTTTAATCGTAGTCATGCGGCTTGTTACGCTCTGATTGGTTACCAAACCGCCTATCTCAAAGCGCATTGGCCAGTGGAATTTATGGCCGCGCTTTTAACCGCTGATTATGGTGATAGTGATCGCATCGCGATTGAAATTGAAGAGTGTCGCAATATGGGCATTAAAATTATGCCTCCGGATATTAATGAATCCTTTGGCACTTTTACAGTAGTCACACCCGGCACTAAAGATAATAAGGCGGCTGATCCGAATATTAAATTAGATACGATTCGTTTTGGTTTAAAAGCCATCAAAAATGTGGGCGAACATATTGTTGATGAGTTAATTAAAATTAGAAAACAAGACGGACCTTATCAAGATATTTTTGATTTATTAAAAAGAGTGACTGACAAAGATTTAAACAAAAAATCTTTAGAGAGTTTGATAAAAGGCGGGGCTTTGGAAAGTTTTGGCGAGCGCGGTTTGCTCTTGGCTAATTTGGAAAAGTTTTTAAGCTTTAATAAAGAAGAGGCCAAGCAAAAAGATAGTCGTCAAGATAGTTTATTTGCGGAGTTGGGCAGCGAAGCTATCTCTTTGCCTACTTTAAATCCGGCGCCACCTGCTGAAAAGAACGAAATGTTAGCTTGGGAGAAAGAATTACTGGGCTTATATGTGAGCGAACATCCCTTTAATTTATTTAAAAGATATTTAACTAATTATGCTTTGCCTTTAGCTCATTTAGGCGCCCATAAAAATGATGATAGTATTATAACGGCCGGTGTTATTACTAATATAAAAAAAATAATTACTCGCAAAGGCGATTCCATGATTTTCGTGAAAATTGAAGACGCAATCTCATCAGTGGAATTGTTAATTTTCCCACGTTTATATAAAGAGACAAATGATTTTTGGCTTGAAGGTCGAGCGGTTATCGTGACCGGAAAAATATCAGAAAAGGATCAAGATTTAAAAATTTTAGTTGATCAGGTGGCCTTGCTTGATTTAGCTAGTCCAGAAAAATCAATTGATGACTTTAAGAAAAAAATAACGGCTAACGCTTCTAATTTGCGTCAAAAATTTGTTAATGGTTTTAAAAGGAATCTTGGTTTTAAAAAGACACCAGCACAATCAGCTCCAACATCATCAGTTCCAACATCGCCCGTTTCAACATCATCCGTTCCAACATCATCCGCTTCAGCATTGCCTGAGTCACCTCAAATACCAACTGAACCAGAAATTAATAATCAAGGGAGCAAGCCACTGCTGCTTAGCTTTATTAAAGACCTAAGTGCCAATGAATTAACTGAACTGCGTAGTTTATTTGCACAAAATTCCGGGCGGGATAATGTTTATTTCAAAATTATTGAGGGCGGGAAGTATAAAGTCATTAAAACGGCTTTTTTAGTGGAAAATAACCAGCAGTTACAACAAGATTTACAAAAAAAGTTTGCTAAATCAATAAAAATAACCAGCTAAGATTAGTTCTAAAGGCGATTTATAGCGTGATTTCTGAAATCAGATCAAGTAAATAAAATATTTATCATTTTTGTTTGTTAGATTTTTAATTTTTTGTTATAATAAAGTTGCTGATAAAGTCAACTTTATTTTTTTATATTTTCAAAATTAATTTTTTATATTTCTTTTGTTCTTATGCCGAAAGTGAAAAGCACTAAACAAAAAAAGACTGGCGAAGCAGGAAAAAAACCAGCCCCTAAAAAGCGTAGCGCAAGTCGCCCAGCAAAGACAGTTAAAAAAGATACAGTTAAAAAAGACACAGCTAAAAAAGACAAGGCGGCTAAATTAGTTTCCAAAGAAGTTATTAGCGATGAATTGATTAAAGAACCGGTCAAAAAAGATAGCAAAAAAATAAGTCGCAAGCCTAAAGCTAAACCGATTAAGGTTAATATTATTGAAGATGATGATTTATTGATAGACGACGAAACTTTTTTTTCCGATTATGATTTAAATGAAAAAACCAGTGGCCAGACCGCAATTGAAGAGGCAGAAGATTTACTTGAAGAAGTAAATGATGATTTTACGGAAATTATAGCTGAGACAACTGATAAGGCAACGGAAAAAGTAAAAAAAATGCATAAAGAAAGTCTGGAATTTGGTGATGTTGATAGACAAAAACAATTTTTTTCCGATTTAGTCTCAGAAATTAAAAGCAAGCGAATAAATGCTGCCCAGGGTGAATACGAAGAAAGATATGAAGTAAAAGGGCCGAAAAAAAGTTTAAATTTATATCGTCGTTTAGTTTGGAAATTTTTGATTTTGGTTGCTTTCTTAGCATCTTTAGTGCTTTATTTATCTTTTTCTAAATTAACAATTTTTATTACTCCGAAAGTTGAGGCTATGAGTGATAATTTATTTTTGAAAGTTTTGGGTAATGAAAATTCAGTTACAACCATTAATGATGGTCGGGAAAAGATAAGCGGCTCTGTTCACGAACTTAATTTGGAAATTACCAAAACTTATCGAACAACAGGTGAAGAATATATTGGTGAAGAGATTAGTGGTAAAGTTTTTTTAATTAATAATTATACTAAAGATCAACCCTTGGTAGCGACCACTCGGCTTTTAACCGCTGATAATAAATTATATCGCCTTAAAAAATCTGTTATTGTGCCGGCGGGTGGGGAAGTAGAGGCGGAAATTTATGCTGATAAAATATCAGCAGAAATGGCGATTGAGCCAACTCGTTTTACCATTCCCGGCTTATGGGCCGGCATGCAAGACAAAATTTATGCTGAAAGTCGCAAACCTTTTACCTATCAGCAAAAAGTGGAAAAATACGTGCGCGCCTCCGATGTCCAGTTAGCTAATCAAGAAGCAAACACTTTACTTTTAGAGAGAGCCAAAGAGTTTAAGCCTTTACGCAGTCAAGATGGAACTTTGTATAAAGTTATTGATCCAGTAGAAACTGTTTTAAGCGCCAAAGTCGGTGATAAGGCGGAAGAGTTTTCCATGACCACTAAAGCAAAAGTAGTTGTTGTTTCTTTTTCGCAAGAGGAAGTATCTCGTCTAGCAGTTGCTAAACTCAATATATTAGTTCCCGATGATAAAGAATTAGCTGATTTTAAAGCGGATAATTTATCCTATTCTTTAGAAAATTATGATGAAGAAACACAGGTGGCCACAATAAAAACTTCATTTTCCGGTCTAATGATTTTAAAAAGTAATGCCGAAGTAATTGAAAGAGAAAGATTGGTGAATCTAAATGCTGAACAGATTTCTACTTATTTAAATGAATATCCGGAAATTGGTAATTATGAATTAGAGTTCTATCCCAGTTTTATTAAAAAAGCGCCTCACCTAGTTGATCGAATTCAAATAAAAATTAAAAAATAACAAATCTAAAATTATTGCTTAAATATAAAATCATTATTAAAATAAAAAACCGCTCCTAGAATGAAGCGGTTTTTATATTAGTTATTTTTTTTCGTACTTTTAGAATAAACCCAAAAATTTTGTATTTTTTTTCACTTCTTGAACAGGAGCTTCTTTTTTATTATAAATTTTTATTGCTTCTTTTAAATCAACACCTTTTAAAATCAAAGCACTCAAAGCGCGTGCCAGTTTAGTAGCTTCTTTCAGTGAACGTTGATGTAAATTACGTCCGATAGCTAAACCAACGCTGCCATTAGTTAATTGCAGACTAGTAAATTCAAGCAAATCTTGAGGTTTTTGTTTTTTTCCGCCCACGCAAATAATTTTTGTTTTGCCGGCTGCGTCTATAACTTCTTGGAATTTTTTCGCGGCTATTTTTTTATCTTTAGCACCATAGGGATATTTTACTTTCGCAAAGTCAGCATTTAAAGAAGCCGCCACACCGGCACCACCGGCAATGGTATGGATGTCTTCTTCTTTAATGTTTTTACCCCGTGGATAAACCCATAAAATGGCAATTAAACCGGCTTCATGTGCGTCATTAATTGTTTTAGCGGCGCGCGCTAACATTTGACCTTCATTTTTTCCGCCCAAATAGAGAGTATAACCAACCCCGACAATTTTTAAACCACTATTTTTTTTAAAATTTACAACATGTTTAACTTTCCAGAAATTTTTACTGGAATCTTTTTCTTCATTTGGCCCTAAGTTTGTTTTGCCATTCAATTTAACCACATAAGGAACATTCCAGTAACTTTGGCCATAACGGGCAATTAGTCCTAAATGAGTAGCTAAAACACCCCCTTCCGAAGCAGAGGCAATACGAAAAAGATGTTCTGGATTGCTATCTTCTAAAGAAATTCCCGGTCCAAAAAAATCATCATTGAGGTGTTCAATTTTTTGATCACCGGCGATTAGAAACAAATTTCCGCTGCTGGCGGTTAAAAGTTTATAATTTTTTTCATATTCAAGGCGTTTGTCTTTAGGAACACTTAGAGGGATGTTAAAATTTTTCATAGAGTATTTAAATTTAGTTTATATTCAATAATTAAAGTAATTATGCTATTATTTAAGTAAGCGCCCGCTAATAATTTAAGCGCTAATTTTATGAAATTATTATAACATAAATATGGCTAAAAATAAAAATTTTGAAGATTTTAGTTATATCCCCGCAAGCAATCAATCTGATAATCAAGATAATCAAAATAACCAAGATTCAAAAAATAATCAAAAACTGGATTCACGTCTGCAAAAATATGAAGACCCCAGTGGTGTTAGTTGGCGACAATTGAATATTGGTTTATGGATTGCGGAAAATAAACGTAATATAACGCGGGTAATTACTATTCTATTAATTTTAATTTCCGCTTTTTTCTTTATTTATTCTTCTTACGCCTATATAATTTATTTTTTAAGCGGACCAATTGACAACCAACCGGAAAACCAAGTTTTATCGCCCCGTAATATAATTAATGAAATGTCTATCGGCTCTTTAGAGATATTTCGTAATCCTGATAGTTATGATTTAGTGATTGAATTGCAAAATAATAATGATAATTTTTCTGCCGAATTTAATTATTGTTTTTATCAGGGAGAACATACTTTAAAATGCGAAAAGGGTCATGTTCTGCCGTCGGAAAGAAAATATATATTAGCTTTAGGTATTAATTTAGCTGATTCAAAAGCGGTGGCCTTTAAAATAAATGATATTTTTTGGGCAAGAGTAAACCGGCGCGAAATCGCTGATTGGGAAACATTTTTTAATGATAGAATAAATTTTGAAACTACCAATATGGAATTTTTAAATTCTTCGCGTAGTGGTTTATCTGATAATGTTAGTTTGAACACGTTAGAATTTGACTACACTAATCATAGTCCTTATAGTTATTTTTCAGTCCCGCTAAATATTTTATTTTATAACGGTTCTAGTTTAGTGGCGGTTGAAAGTTATACTGCTAAAGATTTTTTAACCGGTGAAACTCGTTCAATTAAAATGACTTGGCCGGGCGACATTGGCACGATTAATCGAATTGAGGTTGTTCCTGATATAAATATTTTAGATGACAGTGTTTACTTAAAATATGGCGGTTAATAAATATGGTGGTTAATTTCAGAAACTTCTTTTATGTTAAATCGTTTTAAAACCCATTTTTATAATTTTGATTGGATATTGTTGGCGGCGGTAATTTTGCTTATTTCTTTTGGCTTAATTGAAATTTATAGTGTTTCTTTAGGAAGCGGGGAACTGAATAATTTATTAAATTTTCGTAAACAGCTTATCTTTGCCGGTCTTGGTATTTTTTTATTATTCTTTTTTTCCTTTGTTGATTATTATTTTTTACGCAGTTTAAATCGCTATCTTTATATATTTGGCGTTTTATTGTTAATCGCGGTTTTAATTTTTGGCGATACGATTAGAGGCACTAAGGGTTGGTTTAATTTTGCCGGCTTTAGTTTGCAACCAGTTGAGTTTGTGAAAATTATTTTAATTATTTTTTTAGCTAATTATTTTTCCAATTTAGCCACCAAGATTAAAACCAAAAAACATTTTATTGTTTCTGCAGCGTATACTCTTATTTTAGCTGGATTAGTCATGTTGCAACCGGATTTTGGTTCAGCTTTGATATTAATAGCCATTTGGTTAATTTTAATCATGGCGGCTGATTTTAATTTAAAATATTTCGCTATTATTGGCGTAATTTCCGTTCTTTTATTTACCTATGCTTGGTTTTTCTTTTTTGAGGATTATCAGAGAAATCGTATTTTAAATTTTATTAACCCGGCCAGTAATTCTTTAGAATCCGGCTATAATATTTCTCAAGCAATCATTTCAATTGGTTCGGGTGGTTTAACGGGCAAGGGAGTTGGTTTTGGTTCGCAAAGTCAATTAAAATTTTTGCCTGAAGCGCAAAATGACTTTATTTTTGCCGTTATTGCCGAAGAATTAGGCTTTTTAGGAGTTGTTTTAGTCTTGTTTTTCTATTTTTTATTGTTTTTTCGAGTTTTTCGGGTAATTAGAAAAGTTAATAATGATTTTGGGATATTTTTCCTGATTGGCGCCCTTGGCTTGATTTTTATTCAAATGTTTATTAATATTGGTATGAACTTAGGTATTTTGCCGGTAGTTGGCTTATCGTTGCCATTTATTAGTTATGGCGGAAGCTCACTGTTATCTTTAATGATAATTATCGGCATAGTTCAAAATATAATTATTAAATCTAAAACTAGTTACTAAAATTATGGAATTTAAATTGTCGGCGCAGAAGCGCGCTCCTAAAGAAAAATTAGATAAAGATCATTTACCAGCGGTAATTTATGGTCGCGGCTTGGAAACTCACTCGTTAACTTTAAAGAAAATTGAATTTGAGAAGATTTTTGATATGGCTGGCGAATCAAATTTAATTAATCTTGATTTTGGCGAAGGTGCGGTAAAAGTATTGGTTAAAGACGTGCAAAGAGATGTTTTGAAAGATACGATTTCTCATGTTGATTTCTATCAAGTTAATATGAAGGAAAAAGTAACGGCTTCAATTCCTTTACATTTCATTGGTGAATCTAAAGTGGTGCGTGAACAAGGTGGCATGCTTAATCGTGAATTAGATGAAATTGAAGTGGAATGTTTGCCTGGCGACTTAGTTGACCATATTGATGTTGATATTTCGGTCTTAGAAAGTTTTGATGATGTGATAAAAATTTCCAATCTTAAACTCCCTCAAGGATTGGAAGCGGTTTCAGAAACTGATGATGTGGTAGTAACCCTTATTAAACCTAAAGAAGAGGAAGAAGAAGCGCCGGCTGAAGCGCCTGCGGAAGAGGCTGCTCCTGCTCCTGAGCAAGCTGAACCTAAAAAAGAATAAAGTAAAAGAATTTTTATTTAAAAATCCGGTCTAAGGCCGGATTTTTTTGTGGGGCAGTGCTTTATTTAATTACTAGAGTTTTTTGGTGTTTGATAAGATTTTGGAGTTATGTTTTGTTTTCTTGGTATTAGGTAGCGCTTTAACTAAAATAAATCTTTTTTGTCCGCTTAGATCATTAATAGTTTTATTAGTGCTATTTAATAAATATTTTTTTACTAAACATAATAAGCGCTTACTTTGTTTTGGGTTAATTTCCATCATTAAAATTAAAGAAGCAAAAGGCAAAGAGCTTAGATTTTTTAGGAGGCGATTATAATATTTTAGTCCATCACTACCGGCTGCTAAAGCTGATTTTGGTTCATGCCTTAAACTTTTTTCTTGCTTAATTTCTAAGGGTGTTAAGTAGGGAAGATTGGCGGCGATTACTAAATTAGTTTCGGTTAAATGACTTTGAGGAAAATTATTTAATAAATCACTATTTAAAAATTTTATCTTTTTTTCTAATTTATATTTTTTTGCATTTAAACGCGCCACTTTTAGAGCCGCTGACTTAATATCAAGACCCCAGAAGTTTATATTTTTAAAAACAGCTCGCGTTGAAGCACGTAATTTCTTGACTAAAGCAATAATAATGGCGCCTGAGCCAGTACCTAAATCAATGAGTTCAATTTTTGGTAAGTTTACTGGTTTTGATTTTTTAGATTCTTTATCTCCTTTAGATTCTTTAGATTTTTTGACCAGTAATTTATGAAGAGAAATTAATTCTTTATCTAAATAATCAACCATTATTTCTGTTTCCGGGCGGGGAATTAAGACATTTTTATTAACTTGCAGGGATAAATCATAAAAACCTTTTTCTTGAAGCAAATAAGCGATTGGCCAATGCGCTTTTCTTTTGGCGACCAATTTTAAAAAAGCCCGCGCCTTTTCGGGCGGTATTTTATATTCAGGATGACTAATAATAAATAAGCGCTCTTTTTTTAGAACATAAGCCAAAAGCAGTTCGGATTCCAGTGGCGCTAAATCAGATTTTTTTAACAGTTCAAGTATAGTCATTCGTGGTTATGAAATTTTATTTTTAGCAGCTTTTTTAAGTTCAGTAATAATTTCTTCAATCGCTCCCTCCATAATATCCGTAATATTATGCCAAGAAGTATTGATGCGATGATCAGTCACTCTATCTTGAGGAAAATTATAGGTTCTAATTTTATCCGCTCTATCACCAGCACCAACTTGGCTTTTGCGATCGCTTGATTCTTGCGCCAATCTTTCTTCTTCTTGTCGAGCTAAAAGACGGGAGCGCAAAACTTGCAAAGCTTTTTCTCGATTTTGGTGTTGTGATTTTTGGTCTTGACAACTTACAATTAAACCGGTGGGAATATGAAGAATGCGAATTGCTGAATAAGTGGTGTTAACACTTTGACCACCCGGGCCACTGGAACAGAAAGTATCAATTCTGATTTCATTGGGTTTAATTTCTATATCCACTTCTTCCGCTTCCGGCAAAACAACTACTGTGGCGGTTGAAGTATGAACACGACCTTGTTTTTCCGTTTCCGGTACTCTTTGGACACGATGCGTACCTGCTTCATATTTTAATAGACCATAGGCGTTTTCACCTTTAACCGCGAAAATTATTTCTTTATAACCGCCAATTCCTAAGGAACTGGAATTAATTAATTCGGTTTTCCAACCACGGTTTTCACAAAAATGAGAATACATACGAAATAAATCACCGGCAAATAAAGCCGCCTCATCACCGCCAGTACCGGCGCGAATTTCAATAATGGCATTCTTTTTATCATTTGGACTGGCCGGATTAATTTCTTCCTCAATCGTTTCGCTAAGTTCATCGGCTTTTTTCTGCAAAGCAATCAATTCTTCTTGAGCAATGGTTGCTAATTCGCTATCTGGTTCAAGTTTGATGATTTCTTGATTTTGTGTAATTTCTTGCTTAATTTTTTCCCAGGCCAAAATTAAATTAACCGTTTTCTTTAAAGCGGCGTGTTCTTGGGCTAATTTAATTAAACTAGGCTGGTCTTTTTGCAGTTCAGGATCAATTAATTTATTTTCCAGTTGTGCCAGCTTAGCTTTTACGTCTTCGTGCATATAGGTTTTATTTGATAAATATATTTGTTTAAAAGTATTTGACTAACAAAAAACAACCATCTCTAATTATTTTAACATAAAAATTGCCAAATAATTAAATCTGATTGCCTTATTGTCTTAGCTATTGCTTTTTAAGTTTAACTTGAGAAATGCGCTTGATATCCTTAGTTTTAACCACCACTTCTTTTTTTGCTCTTTCAGCCGCTCTTTTCGCGCGCTTAACTTTTTTGCCACCAACCGTTTTCGCCTTAGCTTTCACTTTGGCTTCATATTTCTCAACGCGACGAGCAGTATCAACCAATTTTTGTTTACCAGTATAAAAAGGATGACAAGCAGAACAAAGTTCAACTTTAATCTCTGGTTCAGTAGAGCCAGTTGTAAAAGTATTACCGCAAACACAGGTTACCTTGCATTTTGGATAATAGGTGGGATGAATATTTTTTTTCATAAAAATAAAAAAAATTTTATCAATTTTAATAAAATTTTGACTACTAGTTATTTTTCTTTTATGGTATTATTATGATGATATCATAACTTATAAATTTAGGCAAGAGCTAACTTAATAGCTTGATTTTGTTTATAAATGAATTTGTTGGGCTTTTTATGACAAAAATTAATAATATAGCCAAAAATACTTCCTATTTGACCGCTGCTTTAATTTTGCAAAAAGTCATCTCTTTTTCTTATTTTACGCTTTTAGCGCGTTATTTGGGGCCGGAAAATCTAGGAAATTACTATTTTGCCCTCTCTTTTACTACTATTTTCGCCATTTTTATTGATTTGGGAGTGAGCAATGTCATAATTCGGGAAATTGCCAAGAATCAAGAAAAAGCCGGACGTCTTTTGGGCAATATTTTAACCCTTAAAATACCCCTTGCCATTTTGTCAGCTTTAGCCGCAGTTATTTTAATAAATATTTTTGACTATGATCCGTTGGTAAAAACTTTAGTTTATATATCCTGTTTTTCCATGGTGCTTGATTCTTTTACTTTGTCATTTTATTCCACTATTCGCGGTTTTCATAATTTAAAATACGAAAGTATTTCCTCAGTGGTTTTTCAATTGATTGTTTTAGTGTTTGGTTATGGAGCCTTACTTATGGGCGGGGGATTGATTGCCGCTATGCTCGCCTTAGTCTTGGCCAGTCTTTATAATTTTATTTATTCTTTCTGGGTGACAGTAAAGAAAATAAAAGTAAATGTTCGTTTGGCTTTTGACAAAACTTTAATCAAACAAATTGCGCTCATTACTTGGCCCTTTGCGCTCTACGCAATTTTTCAAAGACTTTATACTTATTTTGATACGGTTTTAATTTCTTATTTTGCCGGCAACGAGCAAGTTGGCTTGTATCAAATCGCTTTTAAAATAGTTTTTGCTTTGCAATTTTTACCCCTTGCTTTTACCGCTTCACTTTATCCGGCTTTAAGTTCCTATTGGCAAAATAATCGGGAACAACTGGCGATCAGTTTTGAGAGAGCTTTAAATTATTTAACAATTATTTCTTTGCCTATTATTGTCGGCATATATTTATTAGCTGATAAAATTATTTTACTTTTTAAAGCCGGCTATGATGGCGCCATTTTACCTTTGCAAATAGCTATTATTGCTTTATTCTTTATTTTTGTTAACTATCCAATCGGGTCTTTGCTAAATGCTTGTGACAGACAATTAAGAAACACAATTAATATTGGCATAGTGGCACTGGCTAGCATTGTTTTAAACTTTATTTTTATTCCTCGTCTGCAAGCGGTGGGAGCCAGTATAGTCATGTTGATTAGTAATGGCCTTTTGTTTTTTTTAGGTGTACTCGCCACCAAAAAAATTATGCCTTATCGCTTTTCCCGTAATTTTAAAATTTTAATTAAAACACTCATCGCCTCCGCATTAATGGGTGGTTTATTATTTTTTACCAAAGACAAATTATCACTTTTAATACTCATTCCTGTTAGCGGGCTAGTTTATTTTTATTTTCTATATTTATTAGGTGGTTTTAAAAAAGAAGATGTTTTTAGTATTTTTAAATCTTTTAAATTATGAAAACATTATTAATTACTTTAGAATATCCGCCTTTTAAGGGCGGAGTAGCTAATTATTACGGCAATTTAGTAAAATATTGGCCACTTGGAGAAAAAGTTAGTGTTGTTTCCAACAGTCATGGAGAACTAATTGATCCAGAGCAGGTTATTCCTTGGGCAAAAACAATCAGTTTAATTTTGAATAAAAAAAGGCAAAAAAGTTTTGACTATCTTTTGGTTGGGCATATTTTACCGCTCGGAACCGCCGCCTATATTGCCGCTTGGTTTAGACGTTTTAAGTACGGAGTTATTTTACACGGTCTAGATTTTACTTTAGCAACTTCAACAGCTTGGAAAAGATTTTTAACGAGATTGATTTTAGGCCGAGCTGATAAAATAATTTGCGCTAATTCCTATTTAGCTTCCTTGGTGAAAAATTTTTCCCCGAAATTAGAAACAAAAACTTTTATTGTTAATCCCGGCATAGATCCAATCATCCCTGATGCTGATTGTGATAAGGTTAAGGAGATAAGAAATAAATATGATTTGGATAATAATTTTTCTCTAATTACCTTAGGTCGTTTAGTGCTAAGAAAGGGAGTTGATCAAGTAATTGCCGCCCTCAGTAATTTATCATTTGAAGATTTTAAAATTAAATACTTTATTGTTGGCAAAGGTCCAGAGGAGGCTCATTTGAAATCTTTAGCAGCTGTCTCGCCCATCAAAGAAAATATTTTTTTCATCAATGAAATCAGTGATACTGACAAATGGTGTTGGCTTTATGCCTGTGATGCCTTTATTATGCCGGCTAGACAAATCGGTAATGATTTTGAGGGTTTTGGCATTGTTTATTTAGAAGCCAATTTAACAAAAAAACCAGTGATTGCCGGCGCTTCCGGTGGAGTTAAAGATGCGGTGGAAAATGAAGTAAATGGCTTATTGGTTAACCCGGAAAGTTTAGAAGATATAAGGAACGCCATATTACGTTTAGCTAATGATAAAGAACTGCGAACTCGTTTAGGAGAACAGGGACGCGAACGCGCCATTAAAAATTTTCGTTTTGAGAAACAAAGCGAACGTTTACTTAATATTATAAAAAATTAATTTTTGTGCTTATGATTTCTGTTATCATTCCTCTTTACAATCGGGCTAAAACAATTACCAAAACTTTAAAAAGTTTGCAAAAACAAAGCTATGAAAATTTTGAAGTAATTATTGTTAATGATGGTTCAACTGATGGTTCAGAGAAAGTGGTAGCTAAGTTTTTGCAACAAAATAAGCCCAAACAAAGTTTGTATTTCTTTAACCAACCTAATCAAGGAGCGCCGGCCGCCCGCAATCGTGGTTTTAGAGAGTCTAAAGGTGAATATTTATTATTTTGCGATGCAGATGCGGTTTTAGTTCCTGATGCCTTACAGGTAATGCTCGCTGGCTTAAAAGCGCACCCCGAAGCCAGTTACGCCTATTCATCTTTTAATTGGGGCAAGAAATTATTTAAATTAGACGAATTTAATGCGGAACGATTGAAAAAGATGCCTTACATTCATTCTATGTCTTTAATTCGTCGCCAAGATTTTCCAGCAGAAGGTTGGGATGAAAATATTAAAAAATTTCAGGATTGGGATTTATGGCTCACCATGCTTAAACAAAATAAGATTGGTCTTTGGATTCCCAGAGTTTTATTTAAAATTGAAACCGGCGGCACAATTAGTTCTTGGTTACCGGCTTTTACCTATCGCACCTTTCCATTTTTAGCCAGAGTTAAAAAATATAAAGAAGCCATGGCCATTATTAAGCAAAAACATAATTTGCCTTAATAAAATTCATATCTTGAATTAAATTCATATCTTGAATTAAATTTATGTCTTGCCCTCTTTGCCAAAAGAAAAAAATATCTGTTATTATTGTTGGTGTTTTATTAGGGATTGCTATTTTTAGTTTAGCCTATTTTATGAATTATGATTTGTTTAACAGGCAGAGTAAAGTCAGTGATGATTTAGGAGCGACGAATGATCATAATTTAAAAAGTAATGAAGCCTTAATGAAAATCGCGGATCAGGTTTTTAAAATTGAAATTGTGAGCGATTCAATGGACATGTATCGTGGTTTAAGCAATCGCGAAGAACTTTGCGCCCAATGCGGAATGTTATTTGTTTTTCCTGATTTAAGTGAAAGAACCTTTGTTATGCGTGATATGAATTTTCCCTTAGATATTATTTTTTTAGCTGAAGGAAAAATTGTTAAAATTCATACTAATTTACCGCCCGAAGGCAGTAATACAAAAAATTTATATAGCTCTGAAGGACCAGCGGATCGAGCTTTAGAAATAAACGCTGGTCTAGCGGCCGAGCTGGGGTTAAAGGAAGGAGATAAATTAATTTTACCACGTTAAAATTTGTGCTATTATTAAGACGATGAAGATTAGTAAACAAGATTTAAAATTAATCCTGTCACTGCTGGCGATTTTCTTGGCAGTTGAATTAATTTCTCTCAGTGGCTATTTCTGGCCTGGCGTAAACCAGGCGGCTTTTTTTATTCTCGCCTTATTCGCCCTGGCTTTGTCAATTTACAAACTGGAATACGGTTTAATTTTAGTTTTAACTGAATTAGTGATTGGCTCAAAAGGTTATTTATTTTATTTTTCCTTAGCATCAGGACAATTAATCTCAATCCGAATTGTGATTTGGTCTTTATTTATGCTGGTCTTTTTGAGCAAGTTTATTGTCCAGCTTCTTAAACAAAAAAAAGAATCAGATTATTTAAAGAATATTTTACAGTTTAAATTTCTTAAACCTTATCTTTTTTTAGGCGCTACCTGTTTGCTAGGTTTGATATCAGCTCTAATTTATCAAAATGAAAAATTGAATATTTTTTTAGATGTTAATGGTTGGTTATATTTTTTGTTATTATTACCATTCATTGCTAAAAAATTAGATTTTGGCAAAATTTTAAAATTTTTATTGGCCGCCACAATTTGGATTAGTTTGAAAACTTTAATTTTGCTTTTTATTTTTTCCTATAATTTTTCTTTGGCCGTGCCGGTCTATGCTTGGTTAAGAAAAACTTTAGTCGGGGAAATGACGCTTTTGGGCGCTTGGAACCGTGTTTTCATTCAATCACAAATATATTCAGTCATCGCTTATTTTTATTTTTTATTTTTGGCCATTGATTATAATAAATTTACTGATTTATTTAAGCCGGAAAAATTAATCAATTTATTTTTGCTAGCTTTATTTTTCAGCACGATTGTAATTAGTTTTTCCCGCAGTTTCTGGGTGGGTATTTTAATCACCGGCACTTTGATTTTAGTGTATTTAATTTTTAAAAAGCGACCTTATAATTTTAAAATCATTTCCAAAGTAGTCACGGTAGTTATCAGTAGCATAATTTTAGGAATGATTTTAATATTTGTTTCCATTCCACCCGGCGCTTCTAAGCAACTGGAAAGACAATTAGCGCACAGAGTGCAAAGTCAAGATGAAGCGGCTCTGGTTTCGCGCTGGGCATTGTTGCCCAAGATAATAGAAGAAATTAAACGTAATCCAATTACCGGACAAGGCTATGGCGCCACTGTTACTTATGTCTCGGCTGATCCAAAAATATTGGCCAAAAATCCCAGTGGAATTTACACAACCTATGCTTTTGAATGGGGATATTTAGATATTTGGTTAAAAATCGGTTTGCTTGGTTTAGTTGCTTATTTGTATTTGTTATTGGTACTTATTAAAGAGGGAATTAAGTTGACTAATAGAAAAAAGGTTTATCTTTATTTAGGTTTGAGCGCAGGTTTAGTTTTCTTAACCGCCACTCATATTTTTACCCCCTACCTTAATCATCCCTTAGGAATTGGATTTATCTTGTTTTGCTCTTGTTTAATTTCTCAAGATAGAGTATATTAAATCATAATAAAAAATAGATAATAAACTTTAAAAAATTATGAATGAACAGATTATTTCGCAAGAAGGTTACGATAAAATTAAGGATGAGTTAACTTATTTAACCACCATTAAAAGAAGGGAAATCGCTGACCGAATTGAAAGAGCCAAGGAACTTGGCGATTTAAGCGAAAACGCTGAATACAGCGAAGCCAAAGACGCTCAAGCGCTTAATGAGGGGCGAGTGATAGAGCTAACCAATATTTTAAAAAACGTTACCGTCGTTCAAAACGTCGGTTCAAAAAATGAAGTGTTGATGGGATCAAAAGTGACAGTCACTGATTCAAAAGGACAAGAAAGAAAATATACGATTGTCAGTTTTAATGAAGCCGATCCCTTAGAAGGAAAGATTTCCAACGAGTCGCCATTAGGGGTGGCTTTTTTGCATCATAAAAAGGGTGATGAGGTTCAAGTTGCTACTCCTCGCGGGTTAATGAAATATAAAATAATTAAAATAGAATAATATGTTAAACGACACAGGCGAAAAAATAAATGAAAGGGAAGAGCGCCTGAAAAAATTAGCGGAGTTAAAAAATAAAGGCCTCAATCCTTATCCGGCAAAAGTTAATCGTGATTATGAAATTGCCAAAGTCATCAGTGACTTTGAAAAACTTTTAAAAAGCGCCAAGGATGTTGCCATTGTCGGGCGCTTAAGAAGTATACGCAGTCACGGTAATTTAACTTTTGCTAATTTAGAAGACGGAAGCGCTAACATTCAAATTGCTTTATCCAAAAAAGAATTAGGTGATGGAAGCTATAAAGACTTTGTTAAATTAATTGATCATGGTGATTTTATTCAAGTGAAAGGTAATGTTTTCAATACACATAAGGGCGAACAAAGTGTGATGGTCAAAAGTTGGACCTTGCTTTCCAAGGCTCTAAGACCGATTCCCGATGCTTGGTTTGGTTTAAAGGATGAAGAAGAACGATATCGCAAACGTTATTTAGATTTAATTCTTAATCCCGAGACAAGAGATATTTTCTATAAACGAGCCAAGTTTTGGGAGGTGACGCGCCAGTTTATGAAAAAACATGGTTTCATTGAAGTGGAAACACCGACTTTGGAAATAACCACCGGCGGCGCTGAAGCCAATCCTTTTAAAACTCATCATGATGATTATGACCAAGATATTTTCTTAAGAATTTCAGTCGGTGAGTTGTGGCAAAAAAGATTAATGGCGGCCGGTTATGAAAAAACTTTTGAAATCGGACGTGTTTATCGCAATGAAGGTTCAAGTCCAGAGCATTTACAAGAATTTACCAATCTTGAATTCTATTTAGCTTATGCTGATTATGAAGTGAGCATGAAATTAGCGCAAGAACTCTATCGGGAAATCGCTATTCAAGTTTTTGGGAAAACCAAATTTATTACCAAGGGATTTGAATATGACTTAGCGGCCGAGTGGCCACGTTTAGATTATCGTGAGGAAGTAAAAAAACAAACCGGCATTGATGTTTTAAAGGATTCCGAGGCTGATATGAAAAAGAAGCTGGAAAAACTAAAAGTTGTTTATGAGGGCGATAATCGTGAACGTTTAGTAGATACACTTTGGAAATATTGTCGTCGCAATATTGCCGGTCCTGTCTTTTTGGTTAATCATCCTAAACTTGTTTCACCACTCGCTAAAGCTAAACCAGATAATCCAGAGTTAACAGAGCGCTTTCAAATAATTATTGCCGGCAGTGAGATTGGTAATGGTTTTTCAGAGTTAAATGATCCGGTTGATCAACGTCAGCGTTTTGAACTACAACAGGAACTTATTGATCGGGGTGATAAGGAAGCGATGATGCCGGATTGGGAGTTTGTGGAGATGTTAGAGTATGGCATGCCCCCGACCACCGGTTTTGGTTTTGGAGAAAGATTGTTTGCATTTTTAATGGATAAGACCGTGCGCGAAACAACGCTCTTTCCGTTCTTGAAGCCAAAGATGGATAATAAGGACTAATAAAATAAAAACAGACAAAATTATATAAAGCGAATATTTATTAATTTAAATATTCGTTTATTCGGGGATCGTCTAATGGTAGGACTCCAGGTTCTGGTCCTGGCTATCTGGGTTCGAATCCTAGTCCCCGAGCCAAGAGAGACGGAGCTCATTTAGAGCTCTGTTTTTTGTATAATCTAAGCCAATTTTTGCTGGTTCTAACCTTGCTAATTTGGCATTGTAAATTTCAACATTCTCATAGATAGGCAAAAGCCATTTAAACAAGTAAATATGGACTTTTTTGTCATTTATTTGTTGGTTCGAACCTAAATCAGTTAGTATCTCTTTTTTAGTTAATTTATCGCCTTTGATAAATTTCTTTTTGGCATAAGCTGAAAATATAAACTTATCTTTGGTTAATTCGATTATATCGCTTTCTTTTGTTTTTTGGTCTAAAATTTTGCCTAGTTTTTCCAGTTCTTTTTTAAGGGATAATTTTTCCTTTAAATAT
>Ga0208195_1000149_pt1 | contig 97660 bp, 79 predicted proteins | sample AD_UKC077_MetaG_FD_184441 | JGI IMG/M metagenome (GOLD analysis project Ga0208195, IMG submission 184441) | Active sludge microbial communities of municipal wastewater-treating anaerobic digesters from USA - AD_UKC077_MetaG (SPAdes) (version 2) | ecosystem: Engineered > Bioreactor > Anaerobic >...
TTTTCTGCCTATCCGGATGCTGCACTTCATGAGTATGAGTACAATAACAGACATCTTTTTGAGCAAATTGAGTTCCAACGGACAGATTTCTTTTTCCATATTTTAAAAATTCCCTATTTATATTTGGGGAGCAAAATAAGTTATTCTGATGCCGGCAACAAGTTGGGAATTGTTACACTCATTTTCAATGCTCTTATTTTGTTGGCTGGTCTGATACGGATAGGATTTTTAATCAAAAAACGAAATATCAAAATCACATTATACAGCACGCTCATTTTTGTTTACCTCTTTTTCTCTATAGCCACAACCAAAATGCCTGCTTATCCCTTTATTGTGGGCATAATTTGGTTTATGAGTTTGGGCGTTGTGATTGACTGGATTGTAGAGAAGATCGGCGTTTGGATCACAAAACCAAAGTTTAGAATAGCTATTCAGATCATTGCACTTTTTTTGATCTCATGGTATATGTTTAACTTTACCAGAATTCGACAAATGCACACCTCATTGGCTTGGTGGAGACTAGATCAAATTGAAAACAGAGCCCGACTATTGAAAATTAAAGATCAACTCCCTGAAAATGCTATTCTGTTTAATGTTAGGGGTGATGAGAGACAGTACTATAATATGACTTTCTCTGAAGCCTGTTTTTATCTCGATCGGGACTGCTATCCTTTTGCCCCCTCCCAAGAGAGTTTGCAACGGGTTAAGGAAGCCGGTTTTATTCCGGTTTACTTTATCCATCATCCTATTCCCGATTATTGTCAGGATGATCCTGATGCACTCTACTTTGATATTGAATTATTAAACGATTTATAATGAAAATATCCAAATTACATCCCGTATTACAACTCCTGTTTTACTCTCTTTTAGCAGGTCTGTTGCTTGCTTTTTCCTGGTATCCTTACGGTCATGCCCTGCTTGTTTTTATTGCCTGGATTCCCCTTTTATTGCTCAGCGATCAGTTGCTTAAAGTAAAAGAAAGGTTTTATTTCTGGAACGCTTTTATTTATTCCTATCCTGCTTTTTTAGTTTGGAACGGGATCACTACCTGGTGGATCTGGTACTCTACTTCTGTAGGCTCCATTGCTGCAATAGCGCTCAATGCATTATTAATGAGTTTTCTTTTTTCATTTTGGCATCAGTTCCGAAAGATTAAAAAAGCCGCCTGGATCGACTATATTGCGTTGGTTTCATTTTGGTGTAGTTTTGAGTATTTGCATTTGAATTGGCAACTTGCCTGGCCCTGGCTCAATTTAGGAAATGTTTTCGCTCCTCAAACCGGATGGATTCAATGGTACGAGTATACCGGAACTTTCGGAGGTACCATCTGGATTTTTGCGGTCAACATCCTGCTTTATGAATTAGGAAAAAATTTAATTAGTTACCATAAAAGTCGTAAAGAGGTCACTGAAATTCAGCCGGCGAAAAGATGTGCTATCGTGCTGGGTATTGCCGCTGCAACGATGGTTATCCTCCCCCCTATTTTTTCTAAAGTCATACAAAAAAAATATCAAATTCCAAAAGAACAAGGTATCGAAGCTGTTATTGTACAGCAGAATACTGATCCCTGGCATGAACAGTACGGAATGAATAATCTGGAACATGTGCAACGTTTGGTTGAGGTTGCTTCGCCACTTTTGACTCCTAATACACAACTGCTAATTTGTTCTGAATCAGCAATTCCTCACAACCTCCCTGTTGTAAATCTTCTCAAAAATGATTTCCCAAAAAACAGATATGAATATTATGCCTTTCAATTGTTGGATTCTCTGATTGCACAGTATCCCAAGTTGAATCTGATTGCCGGTCTCTCTACCGCCGATTTCTACAATTATAAAGCTACTTCTACGGCACGACATCTTGAAGGCGATTACTATTATGATCTTTTCAACACTTCTGCTTGTTATAATCAAGGAGGAACGGCAGGAATTTACCACAAATGCAGGTTGGTGCCGGGTGTAGAAAAGATGCCCTACCCTAAACTATTTGGATTTTTAGAGTATTTTGTAATTGACCTGGGTGGCAGCACCGGATCATTGGGTGTGGATTCTTTTCAACGTGCATTTCCATTGGCAGGAACTAATCCTTTGATTCAAATTGGGGCTCCCATTTGCTACGAATCGGTTTATGGAGAACTGTTTGGAAAATTTGTTCTCAACGGCGCGCAAATCATGAGTGTGATCACCAACGATGCCTGGTGGAGCACTTCTCCCGGACACAGACAACATTTTGAGCTCTCCAAACTCCGTGCTATTGAAAGCAGGAAATATGTGCTTCGTTCCGCCAATACGGGAATATCCGCCTTTATCGATCCTTTAGGAAACAGTTCACAGGAAACCACTTACGGTACACGTATTGCGATTCGTGAAACAGTATATCCCAACGATGAAATCACCTTTTATGTAAAACATGGCGACTATTTAGCGCGTTTTGCCCTTGTTGTCAGCGCAGTGTTGGTATTGTTTCAAATTATCCTAACAATCAGGAATAGGGTTAGCAGGAAAAAGAGGTTGGTACGGTGATTTTTTATTAAAATTTAATTAAAATATTCTCAAAACTCGCACCAGTGGTGAGAGAAATTTAAAGAATAGGGTGCTAAAACCTGATTCTCACTCCACCAAACACATTAATTCCTGCCTGTGGAAAATAACCATCTTCGTAATAGGTTTCATTGCCAACGTAGGCTCTCCATAACCAGGCATTGCTTTCGTACTTAGTGTTGAAAACGTTATTTACACTAAAATAGAGCGAAAGATTAACTTTTTTGATCTTGGGAATGAGGTAGCTCAAGTTCAAATTAGTGACTGTATAAGGTTTTAAGATATGATTCTCATCCCCCCTATTGTCAATATATTGCTTGCTAACTACCTTAGTTACTATACCTAGATTAAAATTCTTAAAAGGTATAAACAACAATTCATGATTTAGTACCAGTGCGGGAGAAAAAGAGATAGGAGTATGGGTATATTCTTGTGCTGTAACACCGATAAACTCCCAGTTTTCATCATAAGTCTCAGTATAATGAACATAATTAAGAATCCTATTCTGACTCCATGTCAGGTTCCACTTCCATTGGAAGAAATCAACCGGACTGTACGCCAGATTCAACTCAACGCCCATGCGGTAACTTTGATCCACATTGCTCATCATCGCAGCTCCCACATCGTTGATTTGACCGGTTAATACCAGCTGATCGTCATAGTACATTCCGTATCCATTCAAGTTGAAGCGCACCTTGGCTGTTTGAAGCAAATAACCCAACTCAAAGTCGTACAATGTTTCCGGACGCGGTTTATTATCTTGCAGTGCGTCAATCAAATCTGAACGGGTAGGTTCCTTGTTTGCCATAGCAAAGGAAAAATAGATGGTGTGTTCCGCACTACTTTTTCTAAGATCTCCCCAATGATAGCTTAAAGAGGCTTTAGGATTGAAAAAATGCCATAAATAATTTTGACCAACATCGATTAAATCATCATCGATACCATTAATTTTGTAGTCGAGCATACGATACTGCATCTCTGCAAAAAAGGTAAATCCTTTTATCTGATAAGCTCCATTGAGTGCCATGTGAGCCTGTAATTTACCACCATGTCCCCGATACCATTCGTACAATTCGGGAATATTTTGTGAATATCTTGCCCATACGATTTTGCCATAGTGGTCTCCATCATAATAATTGAGTGCTCCATTGATATTGATTCTCAGAGGATTACCTTGAATCATATAGGCTTGCCCGGTATTGAACGTCAAACCATAAAAGTAATTATCCAACCATTTCTGAGTAATAAAATCGGATCTTTTCATTCTATTCCCATCTATAATCGGAGGAGTTAAGCCGTAATCAGCAAACTTTCTCTCCACTTTAAACTGCTCATAATAACCCAGTCCGCGAGTTAAATGGGTCCCGATATTCAAATAATAGCCGGTTTGTTTATTCAACATCCGATAGAAAAACTGCACATGCGTTTGTTTGTAGTTATCGGTTTCATTATCATAGCGTTTCTCTTCGCCATTCTCAGTGTAGAGTCCGCAACTATTGAAAGTTCTGTCAGATTCCAGCATATCGGAAGGAACTCCATTCCATGCCAACCCTGTTTTTTCTGATCCGGTCAGCAGATTAAAGAGCAATGTGTGATCACGCTTGCTTTGTTTTTGAGGATCATTCAGTTTCAACTCTGAAGAAAGATAAAAAGAGTTCAGCTTGGCGGTTGCATTTTGAATATACCCTTTGCTGTAGATGTTGGAGTAAGAAAAAGTAGTTGCCAGGCGATCTTTGTAATATCCTGTAGCTCCGGTAATTGTATTCCGGAATGTACTGAATGATCCGACACCGGAGTAGATCTCGAGAAAAGGAGTTGTTTCGGGAGTCCGGGTTTTAAAGTTCATCGAAGCTCCAAAAGCAGCCGATCCGTTGGAGGAGTTCCCTACACCGCGTTGTACATTCAACTCTGTAACGTGAGTCCCGAAGTCGGGCAGATTCACCAGCCAGGTACCTTGCGACTCCGCATCATTGATGGCGACACCATTCATTGTTACGTTGATCCGGGTTTGATCTACTCCCCTGATTCTCATGTAAGTATAACCGATTCCCGTTCCGGCATCGGAGGTGGTAATCATGGATGGAACCTGATCAAAAATGGGATTAATTGAACCGTTGGGACTACTTTCCCGCGCTGTTTGTCCGGAAATAGTGGTAGAAGAGAAGATATTTTCTACTGCTTCTCCCAGGGAACCCTGAATCTCCACCTCTTTAAGTTTTCTTTGGATGGTATCACCGGGTTGTGGAAAAGATTGAGCACTCAAATCAGTTGCCATCATAGCACTGATGTAAAAACTCAAAAAAATGAACTTTTTTGTAAACTTTGTTTTTTTGTAGTACATAACTCTTACAATTTTAAATTATTAAACTTAAAACCGAAAGAGGGTAAAATAAATTTGAAGTCAGAAAATCTCCCTACGGCAGCATTACCTGCATCAGGTTCATTGGGTCTGATCTCAGCCTTTCAGGCACCCCTTTCTTTAACGCAGCAAAATTACACCTTTTTATTGAAAATTTCTAAAATATTAAAATTTTATGATCATTTGTCCTTTTACTTCCGTTTTATGATTCCCTTTCACCTGATCTAATCCAATGGTAATCACCTCTTTATCATCAAAAATAGTGCGGGATATGCGGAACTGAAACCGGAAAGCTTTCCACTGATATTTCCAGATTAAGTAGCATCTAAATCCTTTGTTATAGTAGCTCTGGATCGTAAAATAGTAAGAAAGATCATTTTCGTACGCATACAAACGATCCTCGTAGCTGTCCGTATCAAAGTATGCCACCCTTCCAGTCCACTCCATTTTTATGGCTTCCCACTTCAATTTCAAATCCTGATAAACCAACACACCCCGTGTTACAGGATTTGATGACTCCTGAGGTATCTGGTCTCCTATCCATGAAAAACTACATTCCGTCTTTAAAGAGAGAAAAGTATAGGGTTCCAGTTGGGCAATCACCCGCAACCGATGAGTATATTGAGTATAAATCTCATTGTAGAATCCGGTTTTCCGATTCCTCGATTTTGTTTTGTAGCGATATTGTACGGTCAACCAGTGATATCTCGCCAATTGCCATTTTACCAATACTCCCAAATGAAGTTGCGGTTCCGGCTTATCCAATTGATATTTCAACCAGTTGATTCTGAACAGATCTGCAAAAAGTTCCCATTCCATACTCCTACCCACCACAATTTGAGATGCCCAATAGATTCCCTGCTCATTTTGCAACACTGAATTTTGAGAGAATCCATTGCCTGCTATCGAATGAAACCTAGAACCATAATGACGCACCATAATCAAAGATTTGAACAAGGGATGCAATGGAATTATCGCTCCTTGAATCATCCCCACTCCTCCTCCTTGAGAGATTGCCAACTCTCCAAAAAGAGTTGATTTTCGCAATAATATGCGATAATCTACACTTCCATTCCAGATCTCTTCCCCCTGAAAATAAAAGTGTTGATACCATCTTCCTGCGGTCGTGATCGGCGGTTGATACCAGGCATAGATCCATCGCGCTCCTACTCTCAGCAAGCGCGTCTGCCAGTAGAGTTCCGCACCGGCTAAATAGCCCATAAAACCCTCTGCATTGTGCCGTTCTCCGCCGAAAAGAGTTCCCCAACAGCGGTAGTTTCCCAGTTCCAGCGCGACTCCCCGTATCAAAGGCACTTCATTCATGGCTGCCGTAGCTCGTAGTGTTGAGCCCGTCTTTCGCACTCCCATTCCACTTCCTTGCAAATAGCTACTCCCCAGCACAAGCCCCTGCCCCATCTCCAGGCGATAATCTCCCAAAATCAACTTTTTCAACAAACCCCAATTCTTAACTTGCAGATGCCCTGAATAGAAATCAAACCCCTGCTTTTGCTCCCCCCTAAATAGTTTTTCTCCCGGATCCTTCTCGCCAGAAAATGCCCACGAAAAACGATTCAGAGTCTCAAAACTATATTTGAAAGCAAGTTTATCCGGTGAACCCTGATCCTCTTTTTGCTGTGCCTCCAAAATCCTTCCGGAACGTATAATCAGCTGATTTTTAGAGCGTTTAAAGAAGCCTTTCCAAGACGAACCCTCCGGTTTCGGAGGCTCTACCACCAAATAAGGAGCCCAACGCATCACCTCTTTTTGAGAAAAACCTTCAACCGCTGCCAACTCATAAATGGTTACCAAAGGTCCAAACTGATCGATATATCTCAGTAGATGATAATATTGATAATCAGTCATTTGCAATAGATTCAAAGCCACATCCTGACTCAGCTGATTGATATTCCACTTCGTACCCTCTTCCTGTATGATCAGTTCCTCCATTAAATCCAGATTTTCCTCACTATCTATTTTTTCTGTTTCTAAATCAATAAAAAAGGGGGGAGACCATTCAGTGTCGTTACGGACACTATCTTGCTGGGAATAAAGAGCATGCGCCATGGAGAGTGCCAGTGTGCAGAGCAGAAAATACTTGAGCGGTATCAGTAAAAGAGTCATCATGTTAGAGCTTTGAGTAAGTAATCAGCGAAGAGGGAGAAAGCCCCAAACGATAGTGATATTGGAAGTTAAAGAGGAAAAGGAAACGACGATACTCCAATCCAAAGCCCAATGAAAGCTGTTGAAAGGAAATCTGTTGCATAAAATGGAACTGTTTGGCAGTAACCCAACCGGAGAGCTGAAAGTCGATCTCCCCCGGAATCTTTTTCACCACTTTTGCCGACAAGAGCACGCGCTGCGCTACCTGGTAGGTCACTATCCATTGGAAAGATACCGGCATCGGTTCTCGTTGCGCATCCAAAAAGGGAATCCTCGGCGGATTGTACAAAGCGACTCCCATTCCCATTTTGGAGTTCAATTTCAGCCAAAACGAAAGCGAAAAGGTAATCCCCTGCTTATTTTCATATCCCGATACATGATAGTACAGATGGTGAAACTTCAATGACGTGGAGAAACTGCGCCCAAATTGACGAACATACCCCAAACTGCTCTCTATCGACCCAAAATGGGAATATCCAAAATGTTCCAACTGGACAATGAAATGGTTTTTTGATACAGGAAGATGAAAGAGCAAGCACTGTGTAGAAAGTTCCGGTACCAGATAACGATTCTCTACCCCGCATTGCAGTCGGACATGAGGATACAATGGAAAAAGTGCCGGGAAATGGGTTAACTCAGAGTAGCAATAAGGAAGCGACTCTCTGGATGTAGGTAATGAATTGGAATGAAGCGGGGTTGCTAAAAGTAAGGAAATAAAAAAGCAATAGAACCCCCAAAGGGAAGCAAATCGAGATCGGGCAGCCATGTTAGTAATATTAGGCTACAAAGATAGTCGAAAAATTTGGATAAACAAAATTTATTTTTACAATCTCCCTTTTAACGCCATTAATTCGTAGCCCGCTTTCAGGAGTTGCATTTTGTGTACTTCGCGATTAATTTGAGACTGTAGCTCTTCGTTTTGTTGCTTGATATAATCAAAAGGAGTGATCGCACCGTGCCGTAGTTGTTGTTTAAAGCTTTCAGTAATCGCTGCCTGCTTTACGACAATCGCTTCATCCAGAAGGAGTTGTTTCTCAATCTTAGCAATCTCATCCCACTTTTCTTGAATCGCCATCTGATTATATTTCTCAAAATCACTACGTTGTTGCTCCACGATCTTTTTCTGCAAGCTGATAATATCTCCTATTCCGACTGTTTTTGCCCATGAGATAATTGGCACACGCAATTGTAATCCTACATGATAATACCATTTGAATTGGTTATCAAACAGATCATAAGTGGGACGACCATAACCTCCTGATGCATAAAAAGTAAGATTAGGCAAACTCTTGGACATAGAAAGTTTTTTTTGGTAATCCAACCCCTTTAATGTTGTCTCAAAGATTGCTAACTCTAAACGTTGAGAAGGAAGATCTCGCTGTAAAACAGGAAACTCCGGAGTTTGGAAGGTTGACTCAGTCAAACTATGTCCGGTCAAAAGACACAGGGAATGGATTAATGAACTCCTGATAGCATACAACTCCTCGGTTTGTTGTTGCAATTTAAGAATCTCCAACTCCAATTGTGAAACCATGTTACCGTAAATCACCCCCTCTTTCAATAACACTTTGGCATTCTCAAATTGCTCTTTTATCGATGCATCAATAATCGCCAAAAGATCAATCTTCTTATTGATAATCAATAAGTTTAAATAAATATCGATCACCTGATCTTTAATCCGATTCAGAGAAAGGTCTAATTTATGCAACTCATTACGATTCATCATTCTTTCATACTGACGGTTGTAGTAGAACTGGTTACCATCATAGAGCATTTGCGAAAACTCTAAAGATGCTGCATATTGATCTTTAGAAAGAGGAGCATATCCTAACTGAGAGGGCAATTGAGGAACATGTGAATAGTAATTGAGAGAGCCCAACAATTCCAAATGAGGAAAAATATGAGAAGAAACATCATGCAATTTGACCTTTAAGAGCTCTTCATTCAGATTTTTTTGCAAATTCTCCGATGAAATAGAGACGGCCCAATTGATACAATCATCCAGTGTAACTACCGATTGACCAAACAGATTCATAGAGAAAAAAGACCAGAACAAGAACCAAAAAGAGATTTTTCTAACACCCATGATTACTTTTTTTACAACTGACAAAAATAAAAAAAATAATTCACTATTTCCGTTTAAAAATCATGACTCCCTCTTTGGGATAGCTTTTATACAAAATTAGTGAATCCCGCTGTTTTAAAATCGTTTCATACTGCGCCCAGTAACAGGCACGTGCCAGAGAATTACTTAAATAAATATAGTAATCAAAATCTGGGTTGACCTCCGAGCGATCATGTCGATTGTGAATTGACTCAACATAGGGATAGTGCTTCTTTTCAATAACATAATATTGAATACCTGACTCAAAAGGCCATGAATAATCAATTTTCATCACTTTCTGCTGATCTTTTCCATCCTGGTTAATTAATCCCAGAAGATCTCTGGTATGTGCTTCAAAATAGAACAATGCTGTTTTATTTAAATTGGCATTTTTGAAAAAATTAAAACAAAAAGCCAAACAGACAATAACAATCAATATGTTTTTTACGTAAACAAACCTCACTTCGTTTAGTGATAATGCAAAAGCGATTATGAATAACGGATAAAAATAGAGCGCAGCACGATCTAAAAGATATAAAGTCCCCAATAGATAGTATTGCATAATGACTGCCAAAACAGATAAAAACAAAATCAATACAGCTGCATTTTTAGGAGATATCCATTTTTGTTTATGCAAAAAAGAGAGAACTATCACAGCACCCACTACGATTAAAAAGACATTTAATACTGTGAAGACCCCACTGCTCATAGATTGTTGATAAAGAGACAATTCCATTAATGAGGCTAAAGAATCGTGATAAAAACTAGTTCTTCCTCCGTGATATAGCGAATTGGATTCAAGCAGTCTGGTAATAGGAATATAAATAACCAAAGCCAAAAGAATAGAGAAAGTAGAAACCACTATGATATTTGCCTTCGGTTTATAATGTACCGGTTTCAATATGGACAACAAGAAAACAATACAGATTTCTGCTATAAAGAAATTGATCATAACAAAAATCGACAGCACACTAAAGAATGAAAAAGAGAACATCTTGATCAAATCCTTCAGGTGAGCATCTCTCACGTATAACAAAAAATAGTAGAGCGATCCCATTTGGAAACCCAATGATAAGCCATAACCTCTGGCTTGACTGAAAAAGTCTAACAAAAAGGGATTAACTAAAAGGATAATAAAGCTAAAAAATGCAATCGGTTCCGAACAAAATTTCCGACAGATTTTGTAGGCAAAGAAAATATATAAAATCGAAGCCACAACATTGGGAATTCGAGCAACAAACACAGTATGAGGTAAAAAAGAGTAGAAAAACTTGATTAACAGTGTATTGAGAAGATGATTATTGGCATCACATGGAGTGTAGCGTAATACATTGAAGAGTGTTTGAGAAACAAAATCTCTCACTGTCCAGGATTCATCAAAAGTAATATCCAAAAGGATAGCCCTTACCAAAACATAAGCAAAAACCAGACATCCCACTACAAGATAGATATAAGGCATGCCTTTTTGTTGATCGAGATTGATTTTTTTCATTTAACTGCTAAACTCTTAGTTTAGTTTGCAAAAATACTCTATTTTTTTATACTTCCATATAAAAACAAATCTATGTAATCTAACTTTTAGATTCCTGATTCCTATTTTTAATATTATTAAAAAAAAAACCACATTTTACAGACTAAATTTAACATTAAAACAATGATACTTTGCTAAAATTTCACCCATATTTTCCCATAAAAATTTAAATTTTAACAAATCGAATCAGATCAAATTTAGAAACAAATAGATAACCTACTGAAAATCAATTAATACAAAAAATATGTTAAAATTTGGTTTTGATTGTTTAATTCAAAAAAAGAGATTATATTTGAAAGTACAATTATTTTTTAACAAATCCATACCACTATGAAAAAGATTAACAATTTAGCCGGATCATTGAAAAAATATTTTCTACTCTCACTATTTATTTCTACTGTGATTATCTCGTATGGTCGAACTGTAAACCAGAAGCAAAATAGTGAGAATCAAGGTTCATCAATAACGACCCCTAATCTAATTGAAAATACAAGCGTTAGACGTGGATTTAGACTCGTAGTCGATGTTGGATACCAATACCAATTCGAACCATTTTTTACAAACATAAATCGTGTTAAATTCAATATTGCAGGGAACTATCAATTTAACTCTTATATGTCTATGGGTGTGGGTCTTGGAGTACGTTATTATCATAATCATGATAATTTTCTATTCCCTCTAACTTACAACTTTAGAGCTCGACTCTTAGAAAGTAAGTTTTCTCCCTATTTTTCAATTGGAGTGGGTTACACCTTCTTGACAAGTGAGGGACCCGCTCTTTTGGGACTCTCTTTAAATCCTGAGTTCGGGTTATCTTACAGAGTTAGCGAAAAAGTTGAACTTCATCTCACATTTGGATATGAGATGCAAAATGTTGCCGGTGGAGAAATTGACTATGTCAATTATAACTTTATATTTCCTACCGTACATACACGTCCGATAGTGTACAATTTAGGTGCATTCTCAACCAGCTTTGGAATTGCCTTCTAAAATTAGAGTTTATATTAAAAAAGATATTATCTTTGAGGGTTCAATTATCTTTAACAAATCCCTACTATTATGCTAAAGATTTATAATTTACCCCAATTGGTGAAAAAATGCTTTCTACTCATTCTGTTAGTGTTCACTATCGTGATCTCGTACGGTCAAAACATAAACCAGGAGCAAAGTAATGAGAATCAAGGCTCATCCATTGCATCCCCTAATCAGGTTGAAAATATAAACCGGAAGCGCAGATTTCAAATCATGGTTGAGGTCGGGTACCAATACCAATTGTTTGGAGAAAATATCAACCGTATTAAACTCAATTTGGGACAAAGCTATTATTTTAATTCTTATATCTCTGCCGGTGTGGGAGTTGGAGTGCGTTATTATTATGACGCAGATCTTTTTCTATTCCCTCTGTACCTCCATTTTAGAGCTCGAATGTTACAAAGTAGTTTAGCTCCCTACTTCTCTATAGGAATAGGTTATAGCTCCATAACAAGCAAAGGGCTCCTTCCTATGGGACTCTGCTTAAATCCCGAATTGGGAATCTCCTACAAAATAAATGATGATGTAGAACTTTACTGCACAATGGGATATGAAATGCAAAATCTACTATTTGTAAAAACAAGTTATGATTATGGTATTAGATCTAGTACAGTCAATTTAGATGCATTTTCAGTGAGTGCCGGAGTTGCTTTCTAAAAGTGAAATTTTACCAATTTAAAAACTTTTTTGCATTTTTTTTTATTTTGATTTAACTTTTCTAGTTTTAAAGTGTCAAAGTCGATGTATGGTAATATTAATAATATCAATTCAATAAACAAATTAAAAAATTATGAAAAAACTGATTCTATTATTAATGGTAAGCCTCTTTACCTTTGGGCTACAAACTCAATATGTAGCAGCACAAAATCCTGTTAAAAAAGAAGTTAAGAAAGAAGTAAAAAAAGAACCTGCAAAGAAGGCTGAAACCGTTAAAAAAGAGCATGAGTGTCAAGGTAAGCATAAAGATGGACACAAATGTCAAGAACACAGACATGGACATGGACATAAATGTCAAGGACAAAAAGATGGAAAAAAATGTGATGGTCAACACAAAGATGGACACAAATGTCAAGGACAACACAAAGATGGGCACAAATGTCAAGGACAACACAAAGAAGGACATAAATGTCAAGGACAAAAAGATGGAAAAAAATGTGACGGTCAACACAAAGATGGCAAGAAATGTGACGGAACCCAAAAAAGAGAAGGTCAATCTAAATTAATAATAAAATAGTCATATTTAAAAGACTTGTTAAAAACCACACAGAATCCAAATTGATCAAAACAGTTTGGATTCTTTTTTATTCATTTTTTTTAACAATAATCTTTTTTTTAGTTAATTTTGCAGGTTCATTTAAAAGTAAACTTTGAAAACGGAAAAGAGGTGTAAGTGAGAGAGATTGCCAGGTTAGGAATCGACATTGGATCAACAACAATTAAATATGTAGTAACCGACAGCGCCTTCAAGGCACTGCTTTCAGGCTATGAACGTCATAACACTAAAGTAACAGATACTCTAGTCGATCTATTAATGGAAATCAATCGTCATTTCCCTGATACTCTTTTCCAGGTGGCATTTACGGGTTCTGCCGGCATGGGTATCGCTGAAGCAACTGAAATGCAGTTTATTCAGGAGGTAATTGCGGCTTCCCGTTGGGGAGAAAAACTGTATCCCAATCTGCGTTCTATTTTTGACATTGGTGGAGAGGATGCCAAATTAGTGCTGATTGATGAGCAAAAGAGGCTGGATATCCGCATGAATGGAAACTGTGCCGGAGGAACCGGCGCATATATCGATCAGATGGCGACCTTAATGAACGCCTCCATCGAACAACTCAACCAATGGGCATTCGAACATCAGCAGCTCTACCCTATCGCTTCCCGCTGTGGCGTTTTTGCTAAAACCGACTTGCAAAACCTGATTAGTAGAAATATTAGCAAACCCGATATATCAGCTTCCATCTTTGAAGCCATCGCTCAACAAACCCTGAACAGTCTGGGGCGCGGAGCTCAGATTGAGACACCGATATTGCTGACCGGCGGTCCTTTTACCTTTATTCCCTTCCTCAGACACAGTTTTGCCAAAGCATTGGATTGCTCTATCGAAGATCTGATCATTCCGGAACGTGGGGATACCTTTACTGCCCACGGCACCGCATACATGGTTGATCCCGGAGTGGAAGCTATTCCTATCACAGCGTTGATTGAGCGAGTAGCGATGATTTCGCCCCCCCCTGATTTTAATTCTCAACTCAAACCACTCTTTAATAATAATGAAGAGTATAAGGAGTGGAAAGAGCAACGCAAAAAATTTGAACTCAAAAAGGGAGAATTTGAAAGTTCGGAACAGCTCTTTTTAGGGATAGATTCGGGCTCTACAACCAGTAAAATAGTGCTGCTCAATGAAAATTCCGAGATTGTTTTTCATTCTTATAAACCCAATAATGGCGATCCGCTGAAAACGATACTTATAGAGTTGGAAAAACTTAAAAATCAACTAGATAAGAGCAACCGAACGCTGAAAATCAGTTGCAGTGCGGTGACCGGTTATGGAGAAGAATGGATTCAAAAAGGGCTTGGTATCGACCTGGGTTTGGTAGAAACAGTGGCGCACTTGAAAGCTGCTCAATATCTGGATCCGGAGGTTACTTTTGTGCTGGATATTGGTGGACAGGATATGAAGGCGATGACGGTACAGGACGGAAAAATCATCAATATTGCCGTGAATGAAGCCTGCTCCTCCGGTTGTGGTACATTTATTGAAGGATTTGCACAAACTTTGGGCTACCCGGTTGAAGAGTTTGCGCTGTTGGGTACACAATCGCAACGCCCCTACGATTTAGGCTCCCGTTGTACCGTTTTTATGAACTCCAAAGTAAAACAAGCGCTGCGTGAAGGGGCAACAGTGGGTGATTTATCTGCAGGATTGGCATACTCTGTCATCAAAAACTGTCTCTATAAAGTTCTGCACTTACAATCTGTGGAAGAGTTGGGAGATCACATTGTTGTGCAGGGAGGAACATTTAAGAACGATGCTGTTTCCAGAAGCTTAGAACTCCTTACAGGTCAAGATATTACATCTTCAAACATGCCTGAACTGATGGGCGCTTATGGTGCTGCATTGCACGCTTTTCAGTACTTTCAAGATCATCCGGAGTACCAATCCGGCTTTGACCTGGAAACTACTATTACACAGCCGAAACCCAAAATCAAGCTGTTTACTTGTCACGGTTGCACCAATCAGTGTGTGATTACACAGTATCATTTTGAAAATGGAAATCAGTGCTATACGGGGAATAAATGCGAGAAAATTTTTACCAATAACCCTGCAGCAAAGAGTAAAGGTGAGAACATTTTCGATATCCAATATCAGTATCTAATGGATCGGATAAAGCCGAAAAAGAGTTCCAAAGATGCCAAAAAAATCAAAATTGGATTGCCGCTCATCCTCAATATGTACGAAAATTATCCTTTCTGGCATACACTGTTTACTGTGGTGGGTCTGGAGGTTATCACTTCCGACGAGAGTACGCAGGAGTTGTACAAAAAGGGAACCGGTGCGATTATGGCGGATAATATCTGCTTTCCTGCTAAACTTTCACACGGGCATCTGGTGAATCTGGTTGAAAAGGGCGTGGACCGCATCTTTATCCCGATGGTGATCTACGAAAACAAGCAGTTCGATGAGAGTACCAACAGTTTCAATTGTCCTATTGTGAGTGGTTATCCTGAGGTTCTTCAAGGATCAATAAAAAAAGGGGGGAATGACAGTACTCCCTCCATCGACAATATCCCTTTCAATATGGATTCTGAAAAGCTGCTCTATAAAGCGTGTCGCAGATATCTCAAGCAATTGGGTATCTCCAAATCAGAGACTCAAAAGGCATTCCAACGGGCTATAGAAGAGCAGAAACGGTACAATCATAACGTTGCAGAAGCCAACAAAAAGATTGTAGAAAAGGCTAACAAGGCGGGAAAACCGATCATTATGGTCGCGGGACACCCTTACCATATTGACCCGTTGATACACCAAAAAGTGTCACACATTTTGACTGATTTAGGGGTGTATGTGATCAACGAACAGATTACCAAGGAGAGTTCGGGAGTGGATTTTTCACGTTACTACACCATATCGCAGTGGGAATATCCCAACCGTATTTTGCAGGCAATGGAATGGGTATCAAAACAACCTTTTGAGGTTGGTTTTGTGCAACTCAACTCCTTTGGTTGCGGTTTGGATACCATCATTATGAATGAATTGAAGCTGTTTGCAGCGTCACGAAGAATCTCCTACGCCTGGATCCGTATCGATGAGATTGCTACTCCCGGCTCTATCAAACTTCGACTCCGCTCTTTTGTAGAATCGATTACATTAAAACGAAAACAGCAACAAACAACTGTTCAAAAGAAAGCAAAACCAACAGAGCAACGTGCACTTTTCGAAATAGAGGACCGGGGAAGAACCATTTTATTTCCTTGGTTTTCAGAATTTTACTCTAGCTTTGCACCCACTCTTGCTAAACAAGTTGGATTTAATTTTGAGAATCTCCCGCCCTCAGATCAAGAATCTATCCAAACAGGATTAAAATATGCGCACAATGAAGTGTGTTATCCTGCTACCCTCGTTGTAGGAGATATCATCAAAGCGCTCCAAAGCGGAAAGTATGATCGGGACAAAATTGCAATCGGGATCACACAAACGGGTGGACAGTGCAGGGCAACCAACTACCTCTCACTGATTAAAAGAGCGATGGATCAGATTGGATTCCACGATGTTCCACTCATCGGATTGGGAATGCCGGATGGAACCTTCAACGAACAGCCCGGCTTTGATGTGCCCTGGTTAAAAATCCTCAAACCTACCTTTATTACACTCCTCTTTGCCGATGCATTATCGGAGATTTACTACGCAACCGTTTCCAAAGAAGAGGATGGAACACAATCTAAAGCACTCAAAGACAAATACATAAAATTAGCCATTGATCTATTGGAAAAAAAAGAGTCCAGGAAGTTATTCAAACTATTGGAAGATGCGATTGCCGAATTCAATCAGGTACCGATTGCCTATCCTAATCCCAAAACAGTAGGCATAGTGGGCGAAATCTATCTGAAATACAACAGTTTTGCGCAATACTACATTATCGATTGGTTGATTGAAAACCATATTGAGGTGAGAATTCCTCCTATGTTGGAGTTTATGATACAAGCTTTTATCAATGGAGAAGTACAACGCAAAGAGTTTATTGCGGAAACAAAAGGACTCTACTGGGGAGAAGCGATCGCGGAACTTTTGAGTAATCACTACATTGAAAAAATGGAAAAGGTTAAGAAGCAGTTCCGATACTACACTCCGGGAGATTCCATTCGGGAAGCAGCTGCAATGGGAGAAGAGATTCTCAATCTGAATCACCAGTTTGGAGAAGGTTGGTTGATTCCTTCCGAAATTGTGGGGTTTATCAAAAAAGGTGTCAACGATGTAATCTGTCTGCAACCTTTCGGATGTATCGCCAACCACGTTATCGGTAAAGGGATGGAGCATAAAATCAAGCAACGCTATCCTCAAGCTAACCTCTTGTATCTCGACTTTGATTCCGGAGTCAGTAAGGTCAATATCCTCAACAGATTGCACTTTTTAATCCAGAATTAAAATCCTGATAGTGAAAAGATTTTGCTCTTTTTAAGCTATTTGGTGCAATCTCATTTTCATCTTGTAAATCCCAAATATATTTTGTACTTTTGCAACCCAATTTAAGAATAGTATTGTAAACTTTAAAAACATAAAAGAATGAACGTTAAACACGAGAGTAATGACCCCTTAATTCATAAATTTTCGATCGAAGTCGTTAAAGAGGATTATGCAGAAAAAGTAAACAGTGAATTAAAAAAACTGCGCAGAACACACCAGATGCCTGGTTTTAGAGTTGGACATGTCCCCATGGATTTGATCAAAAAAATATTTGAAAGAGAACTCATTGTTGAAAAAGCATTCGAAACTGCTCACGAAGAGCTTTTTAGAATCGTTCAGGAAGAAAAAATCGAGTATATCTTCTCCCCTGCCCTTATGGACAAGGAGTCCTCACTTGACATAACCGATGAAGGTAATTTTACTTATGTTTTTGACCTGGTAAAATATCCTCAATTTGAACTCAACTACAGTGAGATTCCGGCGATTGACTATTTCCAAATGACAGCTTCTGAAAAAGATATCAACGATTTGGTGTACGGCAAACAAATGGAATTGGGAACCATGAGCTCTCCAGACACCATTGAAGAAAAAGATGACCATATCACCATTCTCATCAGCGGAGATGAAGAAAAAGAGTACTCTTTCATACTCTCAACATTGACTGAAGCTGCTCAAGAGAGCCTCATGAATAAAAAGATCAATGATGTTTTAGAAAATGTGAATCTAAGAAGTTATTTCACTTCAGAAGAACAATTCTTAAACACCCTAAAACTGGATAAAACTGAATTTGCAGGAGTTGAAGAGTATGTTCAAACTATTCAGATTAAATCGATTAGCAGAAGATTGCCTGCTGAATTAAATGAAGAGTTTTTTAAAGAAGCACTACCAGGAATCGAAATTAACAGCGAAGAAGATTTCAGAAAAGAGATGGCAATTTCCTACGCAAACCAAACTCAAGGTTATGTAGATCAATACTTCTTTGAAGAGATGGCAGGAGAATTAATTAAGGCAGTTTCAATTCAGTTTCCTGAAGAGCACTTAAAATATTTCATCAAAACAAATAGCAAAGAGAAAATGAGTGATGAGGATATTGAAAGAGATTTTCCTAAATATATCAACTCTTTCAAGTGGGAATTGATTGAAAGTAAGATTGCTACTGATCACGGAGTGAACGTTACTCAAGAAGATATGCAACAACATATTGAAGATTTCCTCTACAACAACTATTTTAGATATTTCAACAGAGAAGAAGTAAGTGATCGTTTGACTGAATTAGCTAAAAAACAACTGGAAGATAAAACAGCAGCAAGACAAGTTTATGACCAGCTTTTCAACAACAAAGTGATTGAGGCAGTGAAAGAAATAGTTACCCTAAATATTATTGAAGGAAACTTAGAGGATTACTACAAATATATGGGTGATAAATATCAACAAAAAGAGGAAGCCGCTACTACAAAAATTGAAGAGTCTAAAGAAACTAAAGCAGAAAAGAAAACTGGAAAGGCTGAGAAAACAGTAAAAACGAAAAACACTGTAAAAAAAGAAGAGACTGAAGAGAAAGCCGCAGAAACCAAAGCAAAGAAAACCCCAAAAACCAAAAAAGATGAATAGTAACGAATTTAGAAAATATGCTCTGAAGCATCAGGGAATAAGTAGTTTAAAATTACATCGCTATGAGTCGATGTGGAAAAACTACATTACACCTTACATTATTGAAGAGCGTCCCATGAATATTACGCAATTGGATGTTTTTTCCCGATTGATGAAAGATCGCATTATCTTCTTGGGTGTTCCTATTTTGGATGATGTAGCCAACATTATCCAGGCGCAATTACTTTTTTTAGAGTCGCAAGATTCTGATCGTGATATCCAGATCTACATCAACTCTCCCGGTGGTAGCGTCTATGCCGGGTTAGGGATATACGACACCATGCAGTATCTCAAACCGGAAATCTCTACAATCTGTACAGGTATTGCAGCTTCTATGGCTGCTGTACTGCTTTGTGCCGGTGCAAAGGATAAACGTTATGCTCTCAAGCACTCCAGAGTGATGATCCACCAACCTATGGGAGGTGTTCAGGGACAAGCATCCGATATCGAAATTGAAGCCAGAGAAATTCAAAAATTGAAAAAAGAATTGTACGAAATTATCGCAGAACATACCGGTAAAAGCTACGAGCAAGTGTGGCAAGACAGTGACCGTGATTACTGGATGATTGCCTCCGAAGCTAAAGAGTATGGGATGATTGATGATGTTTTAATCCAAAATAAAAAATAATGGCCAAAAAAGGGGTGAAATTTTGTAGTTTCTGCGGTATGGAGATCGATAATGATACGCTCCTTCTGCATGGTATTGATGCTGCAATCTGCGAGCATTGCGTAGAAAGAGCAATGGAGATTGTGAGTGAAGAAAACTACGCTAAACCCCGAAAAAAGAAGCCGTTTACAATCAAACTGATCAAACCCAAAGAGATCAAAGCCAGACTGGACGAGTACGTTATCGGACAAGAGGATGCAAAAAAAGTGATTTCCGTAGCTGTTTATAACCACTACAAACGGTTGATGCACACGCAAAAAAAGGATGAGGAGATTGAATTGGATAAATCCAATATCATTTTGGTGGGAGAAACCGGAACAGGTAAGACATTGATCGCACAAACGATTGCCAAACTGCTCGAAGTTCCTTTCTGTATCGCGGATGCCACCGTTTTCACCGAAGCCGGCTATGTTGGGGAGGATGTTGAAAGTATTCTCACACGACTCCTTCAGGCTGCGAATTACGATGTAGATAAAGCGGAGCGTGGTATTGTTTTTATTGACGAGATTGATAAAGTAGCAAGAAAAGGGGGAGGAAATCCATCGATCACCAGAGATGTATCGGGAGAAGGCGTACAACAGTCTCTGCTCAAACTGTTGGAAGGTGCCGAGGTCAATGTACCCCCGGAAGGAGGAAGAAAACACCCTGAACAAAAATTCACCGTGGTCAATACCAAAAACATTCTCTTTATCGCCAGTGGTGCTTTCAACAGCATTGAACATATCATTTCAGAAAGGGTGAACACCAATCCCATTGGATACAACCAAAAAAATAAGATTGTTGATAAAAATGAACTTCTGAAGTACCTCACTGCACAAGATTTGAAAAACTTCGGATTGATTCCGGAACTGTGCGGACGATTTCCTGTGATCACTCATATGAATCCGCTGGATAAAGAAGCACTGATTCGAATCTTGCAAGAGCCCAAAAATGCGCTGATTAAACAGTACACCAAACTATTTGAGTATGACCAAATAGAACTGAAATTCACAGATGATGTACTGGAATATATTGCAGACCGCACTATCGAACTACAATTAGGAGCCCGTGGTTTACGCTCTGTCATCGAAGAGATTATGATGCAAGCAATGTTTGACTTCCCCTCTCAAAAGGTCAAAAGTGTCACTATCGATAAAGCTTACGCGATGAAGCAAATTGAGAAATAATTGCGGATTTTCGGACTTTTGTATTGAGTTTTTTTTTAATATAACTCCCAAAAATATTGAGTTTTAATTATCAGGTCTTTTAAATGTACTTTTGTACAATATCTAATTGATAAATGGACTTTAGCCTATATTTTTAAATAATCAATTATTTAAAACACAATAAATGTGATTTTTACGTAACTTTTGCGACTAATCATATTAAAGGCTAGTTAAAAAAAGTACACGAACATGGGATAAGATATGAATAATAAAGAAAACTTTGAATCAATAATCAAAAATCACAAACCAACGATACTTAATGTCTGTCGCATATACTCAAATGGGAAAAGAGAAGATATGAGCGACTTATTTCAAGAAATTTTGATCAATATTTGGAAAAGCATACGTTCATTTGAAGGAAAATCTTCAATAAACACATGGCTCTATAGAGTCTCCCTAAACACCGCAATAAGTCATTTAAGAAAGAAAAACAAACAGATTCCAATTATTGAAATCAGAGAAGAATTCAATCGCTTGACAGATGAGAACAAACCCGATGAACAGCTGGAAATACTATATGAGGCTATTGAAAAACTCAATGAAGTTGATAAATCTTTAATTTTTCTTTACTTAGAAAACAAAAGTCATAAAGAAATAGCAGAAATATTAGGCATTAGTGTCTCTAATGTTGGAACTCGCATTCAAAGAATCAAAATTAAATTAGAACAGATTATAAAAAACAGCAATTATGACAAAGGAAGAATTGAAAATTGATAATTATATTCAAAGTTGGAATACCTATCGCAATCAATTAGAGCAAAATATAGCCTACAACCAAAAAATATTGGGAGGTATTGTCAAACAAAAAACAATACTATTGCACAACAAATTACTATACAAAAAACTATTAATGCTCGCCTTTTGTTTTGCTGTGGTAATTTATATGCTTACAAATATCAATTTATTTCTCAAGGAAATACGTAATGCAGTCCCATTCTTTTTAGTTCTACTACTATTCACAGTCAGCACCATTGGATATGGCAGATACTTAGTAAAATTGAAAAAGGCTAACAATTACAAGCTAGGAGTTGTAAAGTTCGCAACTAATATCAACAAACTTCAGATTTACGAAAAAAGAGAAATGTTATTATCGTTCTGTGTAGCACTACCTATTTTATTATTGACCTTACCTCAAGTATTCAGTGTATTATTTCAAAGAGAAGATTTTTATAGTAATTTTAGTACCCATCTACCAATATTAATTATTGGGTGTTTGTTATCTATTTCGGTCGGTTACATAGTTTACAAGAAAAACTATACACTATTAAATAGTATCAAACAAAATATTGATGACTATAAATCGATGTGTGATTAAACCTAGAATAAAAAAATAATTAAAACGAAAAGAGATAACCTCTTGAGTGTCATACTCTTGTTGCCCGGCTAATTGTTACGCTTTGTAATATAATTGATCTCCTTTTGCCATGATTTTCCTATTTTTTTCTTTCTCCCTTCGCGTTATTGTTCCATCGGCACCCATCTTTAAAGTGCATTCGGGAAGGTCTTCTTCGGTTAGTTTTTTGATCTCTTTTAAGGCACGATGATATTTATCCGGAACGGGATCTCTACTTCCATCATATTTGATAGAATAAACCAAGTATCTTTCAAAACTGGATGCTTACAGGTGCAAAGATAAAACAAAATAATTATTTTTATAGTCTTTCATAAGCCCGTTGATATTCTTGATACAAATCTTCTCGTCCCTGTTTTTTAAACTTTTCGGCAAGAACTTTATACAATTTTCTAGTTGCTGTACGTTCATTTAATCCTTGCGATTGGAAAACTTTCATTAATTTTTGTATAACCTGATCGTCAATTCTACCTGTATCCATCAGACTTAATAACTCTCGTTCAGCACCCCTCAAATTACCCTGACTTACATAAATATCACTTAATACGAAATAAGCCTGTGCACTTTTATAATTGATATTTTTCAAAAGTTTACAGATTTGCGTCGCTTGGTCAATATTATTCAGAATCAAATAATAGTGTAATAAATAGATATTGGCAACCTCGCTATGAGGTTCTATAGCAAGTAATTTGTCGATATAAATTTTAGCCCTTTCAAGTTGTTGAGTATTAAAGTAGATTTCTACTAAATTAATTAAACTTGCTTCATTAGCAGGCTCAATGCTTACTGCTTTTTCTAAATAAACCAATGCACTATCATATTCCTGTTTTTCTTTATGTTGAAATCCAATCAGATCCGATTTATCGGAACGCTTTAATATCAGACAAATCGGTTTTCCATCAACAGTAATGGTGTGCACTGTGTTTTTAGGTGGAAAATATGAACTCTTTTGCAATTCGGGATAAATGCCTGTAACAACAAAAATAGCATAATCCCAATCTACGTTTCCTCTTTCATACCACCGGGCAAAACCTACTGTAAAGCGATCAGTATCATGACGAAGATAATAGCCGACAGAGGCCGGATGCCAAGAAGCAACAACAATTTTATCGCCTGTTTCTAAACCTGACTTTTCAGCATTTTTGATAACCCACTCCGATGCTTCTCGTGTTGAGTGGTAATAATAATCTAATTCGTAATCCCCATAAGCTCCTTTGACACCTCCCACAAATTCATTAAAATAAACATATTCATAAGGATGATTTTTTACGATATGTAAAAAAGGAGGAAGTAATAGGATGAAAGGGAGAATATTTAAAGCAATTTTAGCATATCTATTTTTAACGATTTCTACTAAAGCATTAAATCCTAATCCTGATGCCACTACCATTGGCATGTAGGTAAAAAGTGAATGTCGCCAACCTCCATACACATTAGCTTTAGTGTAAACAATCCAAAAAATAGGAAAAATGAAAGTAAAGTAAACAATAAAAGTTGAAAAAAGTTTTTCTTTTTTTAATCCACCTAGAAAAGGGTAAATCAACATTCCTATGATCACTGCAATAGGAGAAGTAATCAGAATAAATTTGAAAGTATAATACCATGGTAAAGCGTCGGACCATTGCGAAGTTCCTTCAAAAATTTGACGTATTCCAGTGGCAAACTGTGACATACCCATAAATGCTTCTTTGACATGAGCAATAGGTGCTTCGATAGCGTAGGGCCATACCAAAACCATGAGAACATAAGCTACCAAAGCAATACCTATTCCGTATAGTAGTAATTTAACAAACAGATAGCGAATCGTTTGCTCTCTTGGAATTGTTATTGTCAATTTTCTTTTCGGGTCTGAGACTTTCTTTGTCTTTTTATTAACATAGTATTGACGAATGAGATATACCAAACTAAATAAAGCAAAATAAGGAAGCAATAATACACCGGGAACACGAATAGCCATTGCAAAAGCAATACTCAATGTTAACTTAATGGCAGTAGACCATTTAACATTAGGAAGTTCACTCAGAAAAAGATAAATGTAATACACTCCCATTATCATGGCAGTGGCAAAAGAAACATCTTTGATATTGTTGAATGAGTGCCCCAAAAAACGGGGTGAGAGAAATAAAAGTAAAGCCGCAAATATTGCTGCTCGTCGGTTGCCACTTATACGTAATGCTAACAAGGATACAAACACAATACCCAACCATCCGAATATTGAACAAACCACATGACGTGTCATCATCACATCCTCAATATCAAACACACGAGCAACAAAACTTGCCAAATTATCTACCACTTGTCCGTAATGAGGGAGGTTCCAATATTCGGGTTTACCATTTTTTATGTATGTAGTTGAAACGGCTGCTGTATCTTTCCCAAAACTTTGATAATAATCTAACACATTACTTGCATGTGTAGCCTGCATTTCTTCATCTCCATTCATCCCGGCTCCAACACTCATAACAATCATGGCTACAAGTAGGATAATAAAAAAAAGTATCCAAACAATATTTTTCTTATCTTTAAAATAATCAAAATTGATTTTCATTTTCATATTTTTCACTTAATATATATTAGAAGTTTATTTTTTTACCAATAATGTGGAAACATGACCGATAACAACATGGGACTTATTTTTTACTACTAAATTTGAAAATTAAATTTCGAACAACGCTCAATATCCATGCCATAACAAAAGAAAGAATTTTATCAATAAATGTAAAATGAATAAAATTTTCTTTTGTGTATTTTTTCCTTAATCTATTGAATACTTTGGGAGGATTCCATTTTGAAGAAGCAGTAAAAGAAGTCGAAGATACTCTAAACGAAAACAAAGGCTCTTTGATAACAAATAGGTTCCCATGTTTTAAAACTTGAGCATATAACTGTAAATCTACTACATAAGTCAATGCTAGAGGGATATCAATTGGTCCGGCTTTGCGAATAGCATCATTTAGGAAAAGCGCTACGCCAGGTTCCCCAAATATATTGGTTCCATAACGAAAACTTTTTCTAATCACGTTTTCCCCTTGATATATACCTGCTTTTCCCGGAAATCGCTTAATAAACAAACATTTTCCTTTACTGCTAATAACAAATTTTTCAGCAGTAACCATTACAATGTTACTATTTGGATTATCAAGAAAAACATTTACTTGTTTTTCAATACAATCAGTTTCTATTACATCATCAGCACATAGTAATTTTACAAACACTCCATTTGCTTTTGATAGAACAATGTTAAAATTGCCCACCATTCCAAAATTTTCACTATTTACACTGAGCTGTATCCTATCATCTTCAATTGTTCGGACAAGTTCAACAGTATTGTCAGTCGATTGGTTATCACAAACAATAATTTCAAGATGCTGATATGTTTGATTGATAACGCTATTTAAAGTATTAACGATAGAATTTTCGGCGTTATATGTAGGAATACAAACGCTGACTAAAGGAAGAGTATGTTTTTCCACTTCTATCATTTACTTTTTTTTAAGTATAGAGCGATTCCTTCTTCAAGCGATAAAGAGGCTTGCCAATCCGGAAGAAGTTTTCCTTTCTTCCATGGCTGCATAATTTCTCTTTTACGATAAGGACGTCCACCCCAATTAATAGTTAATTTTTTGTCGCTTACTTTTTCAAATAAAGTAACAACTTCTTTTAAGGTATAACGCTGTCTAGCTGCAAGGACATATTCAGCATCTAATTTTTTATTATCGTTTAACAACTGAATCAAATGCATAAAACCGGATATAATATCTTGTATATGTAAGATATCCAAATATTGCTCTCCGGGTGACATTTGTATTGTTTCGCCTGTCATGCTCGCTTCTTTTAGAATTGTAAATAGTTTGCGACGCGTATCACCATCTCCAAAAGTATCTGAAAGTTTAAGTGTTACAAACTTTAATCGAGTAGTTTCAACATAATAGGCAGCCATGTCAATAAAAGCTTGTTTTGTAGCTGCATATAAATTGGTTGGATGATATCTTCGGCAATTTGGACGATAATTTTGCCAAATGGTGCCTGTATTTAAAAACCATTTGACCTTGCTCCCTTCCACAGCCTCTAATAAAGCAGTACCAAGAAAAACATTAGATAGAATCAAATCTTTAATATTTTCAGGTTGATGTTGTGCAATAAACAAAGTAGCTAAATGCACAATTCCTTCGATTTCATTTTTTATGATATAATTGTTTAATTCACTGATGTTATCAAAAAAAACAATAGAATGTACATTATTAGGAAGAATAACATCCAAATCAGGCGGTAACAAAACATGTATATTATGTTCAACAGCTAACGCTTTTACAAGGTGAGTTCCAATAAATCCTGTGCCTCCTGTTACTAATAAATTCATAAAAAAGGTGTCTTAAAATTTTGAAATAATTCAAAAGCCATATCTCTTTCCGAAACAATAGGCTCTAAAGTTTTCCAGTCAAACCCAAAAGAGTTATAGCGAATTCCACTGTCACATTCTTTTGAGTATAAGGATGTTTGCATATAATTTACAATAGTATGATCTTCTTGTGCCAAAAACCCATGTGCCATTCCCACAGGGATGTACAATGCGATACCATTGTCAGCACTTAGGGTGCAACTGAAGTATTTCCCATAAGTTGGTGAATTTTTCCGAATATCTAAAACAACGTCAATAATACTCCCTTGAGTTACAAAAACAAGTTTGTGATGATCGTGTGGAGGAACTTGAAAATGCATTCCTCTTATCGTATTTTTATGCGAAACAGAATAATAAAATTCCTTAAAATCAGTATTAAAATGATATTTTTGAAATATATCAGATGCAAATACCTTTCGAAATACTCCTCTATTATCCTGAAAAATAATATTTTTCAGAATATATAAATTCGTTAATATGGTTGTCTGAATTTCCATTTGTATTGATTATTGATGAGATTTTACAAAAGTAATAATTTCATCTGCCATATATTTCAACATTTTTGGTTGCATACCCGGAAATACCCCTATCCAGAAAGTATTTTCGGTTATAATATCGCTATTAATTAAATTTCCAACTACCCTAAATCCTTCATTTGTATCTCTCATTGAATCAAAACAGGGGTGTTTTATCAAGTTCCCAGCAAAGAGTAGGCGAGTTTGAATTTTTTTATCTTCCAAATACTGTAAGATTTCAAGTCTTTTAAAGTTAGCTTCCGGTCGAATAGTTATCAAAAAACCAAACCAAGAGGGTTCAGAATTAGGACACGGTTCCGGTAATATAAAAACATCAGATAATCCACTTAATCTTTCATTTAAATAGTTCCAGTTTCTTCTTCTATCAGCTGTAAAACTATCAATTTTTTCTAATTGGGCACAACCTATAGCTGCTTGCATATCTGTAACTTTTAGATTGTATCCAAAGTGAGAATATACATATTTATGGTCATATCCAAAGGGTAGCTGTCCATGTTGTTGTGAAAAACGTTGATTACAACTGTTGTCTTTTCCTGAGTCGCAGATACAATCACGTCCCCACCCACGAAATGAGATCAAAATGCGATTTAAAAGAGCATTGTTGGTATAAACGGCTCCGCCCTCTCCGGTTGTTATATGGTGAGGTGGATAAAAACTCGAAGTTCCGATATCACCAATAGTTCCCGTAAATTTCCACTCTCCATTGATACAATACTTTGACCCTAAAGCATCGCAATTGTCCTCAATTAACCACAGATTGTGTTTGTCGCAAAATGCTTTAACTTTTGCCAGATCAAAGGGATTTCCAAGGGTATGAGCTATCATAACCGCTTTTGTTTTAGGAGACAATGCCTTTTCTAATTGTGAACAATCAATGTTATATTGCGGAATTGTTACATCAACAAAAACGGGAACAGCTCCAAATTGTATGATTGGGGAAACAGTTGTCGGAAAGCCTGCAGCTACTGTTATTACTTCGTCTCCTCTTTGAATTGCCCTTTCTTTTAATAAGGGAGAAGTCAATGCACTAAATGCCAGCAAATTTGCCGAAGAGCCTGAATTAGTGAGTAAACAATATTTCACATTAAGATATTTGGCAAACTCTTTTTCAAATTGCTGTGTATAACGACCGGACGTCAACCAGAAATCCAGGGAAGAATCAACCAAATTACAGATCTCTTCTGCATCGAAAACTCTCCCTCCATAGGAAATCTGATCACCCGGTTCAAAAGTTTTTTTTATTCCAAAAACTTCTTCGTAATATTCTCTTACTAATGCAAGTATTTGTTCTCGTTTTGTCATAGTAATTACAGTTTTTGATAATTTTTTAATTGAATAATGGTAAAATCCAACATATTAATATTATTTTCATAGTAGTTTTTATACCATTTTATGGTGTATGTTAATGCTTTTTCTGCATTTAATTTTGGTTTCCAACGAAGTAACTTTTCTGCTTTTTCAATATTGAGCGACAACAAACCCGCTTCATGTACTTGTCCTCGTAATTCCGGAAAAGCTACATCTCCCTTTCCCCATATAGAAACAGCTAAATCTGTTACTTCTTCGACTGTTAATACATCGTAAGGATAAGGTCCAAAATTAAAAGCATCAGCAAATATAATAGGGTCTTCATCCATTTTCATTGCGAGAGTAAGATAGCCAAATAGGGGTTCCAATACATGTTGCCATGGTCTCACAGCTCTAGGATTGCGAATATTGATTGTTTCATTTTTTACCAATGCTCTTACTATGTCGGGGAGTAGCCGATCCTTGGCCCAATCGCCGCCACCTATAACATTCCCTGCTCGTGCAGAAGCAATTACTTTTTGATGTGTTGAATATTTTTCTGAATTAAAAAAAGACTTTCGATAAGAATCTATTATTAATTCTGCACACGCCTTACTTGCACTGTAAGGATCGTAACCTCCTAAGCGATCATTTTCTTTGTAAGCTTGTCCACTTTCATTATTTTCGTATACCTTATCAGTAGTTATTAGAACAATGATACATTTCTTTTCCATTTGTCTAATTGCTTCAAGTAGATTGACTGTTCCCATAGCGTTGATATCAAAAGTATCAACGGGAATGTCATAAGAAGTTCTGACAATAGGCTGAGCAGCAAGATGAAAAATAATATCGGGAGCAAACTCATTGATATGCTTTTGTAAAAAAGAAGCATTACGAATATCACCAATAACCGAGTGACATAGGCTATCACAGTGAATAGTTTGGTAAAGTGATGGATTTGTTCCCGGTTCCAGGGCATAGCCTTTCACTTCGGCACCAAAACTATGCAAAATGACAGTTAACCATGATCCTTTGAATCCGGTATGTCCTGTAATAAAAACTTTTTTATTTTTATAAAAAGCTGCTATATCCATTGGAAAATTTTTATAATTGAATTACCACACTTTCCAAGGAGCATCTCCTTTTTCCCAAAGTTCATTTAATTCATTACGATCTCTTAATGTATCCATGGGTTTCCAAAACCCTGTATGTTTAAAAGCATGAATTTGAGATTTCTCCATCATACGAGTCATGGGTTGACGCTCAAACATTTCGTGATCACCGTCTAAATAGTCAAATACTTGAGGTTCGCAAACAAAAAAACCGGCATTAATCCACGTACCAGATTGTGTAGGCTTTTCAATAAACGAAACAACTTCATCGCCTTGTATGTCTAACACGCCAAGGTGTCCTCCGGGCTGATAAGCCATCATAGACAAGTGTTTCCTTGATCTATTATGTTCTTCTATCGTTTTGCAAATATTAACATCCGCAACACCATCTCCGTATGTGAGAAGGAATGGATTATCGCCAATATATTTTTGAATACGTTTAATTCTTCCTCCCGTCATTGTATTAAGCCCGGTGTCAACCATGGTTACTTTCCAATTTTCAGAATGATTGTCAAGGACTTCAATGCTATTATCAGAAAGATCGACTGTAATATCACAATTGTGTCGAAAATAATTGGAAAAATATTCTTTAATAACATATTGTTTATACCCACAACATATAACAAATTCATCAAATCCGTAGTAACTATAGATTTTCATAATGTGCCAAAGGATAGGCTTTCCTCCAACTTCAACCATAGGCTTAGGAATGAGGTGTGTAGTTTCACTTAAACGTGTTCCATATCCTCCTGCCAAGATAACTACTTTCATAAGCTTCTTTTATTATTGATATTTTAGATAATAATACCTAGAAAACATAATTTAATTAGGTGCAAAAATACAAAAAATAGTGTTAAACTACAGTATAAATAACTCAAAATCATAAAAATGATTTTATCCTAAATTTTATGTACAGAACTTAATTAGATCAAGGGGAGTCTCCTATCGTTATTTTTCCGGAAACTGCTTAACTATTTCACGACCTAATTCGATATTTTGGGGAACTCCGATGCCGTAGTAGTAACAGCGTCCTACTTCATATTTTGCTTTAGGTTCACCATAAAGAGCTGATAATAAGTAATTTTCAAATGCTTTTTCGAGATCTTTTGGGGTGCCTTTGCCGGTTTCATAACAAACAGCGATATCAAAATAAGCCTCTTTGTTGGGTTCCCACGCTATAGATTTTTCCAATAGCTCAAATGCTTTTTTGAAATTCTTGCCGACATGCTTTCCAAACAGATACCATGTGGCAAGTGCATAAGCAGCTTTGGCATTGTGATACTCCTCAATAGAGCGATTCAACAAAGAGATAACCTCTTGAGTGTCATACTCTTGCTGCCTGGCTAATTGTAACGCTTTGTAATATAATTGATCTCCTTTTGCCATGATTTTTTCTATTTCTTCTCTTCCTCCCCTCGCGTTATTGTTCCATCGACACCTATCTTTAAAGTGCACTCGGGAAGGTCTTCTTCGGTTAATTTTTTGATCTCTTTTAAAGCGCGATGATATTTATCCGGAATGGGACCTCCTTCGTCTATTTGTTTGATAGAGTGAATTTTACCGAAAACAAACTCTCCGGATTCACTTAAATTTAATTCGAGAATAGGAGCAATTCCATTCATTCCTGACAGATTAAAGCGCTTGTAGGTCGCGAAATTGCCCAAACTATAGGCGATGAATCGCCCTTTGTACAGGTCAACAGCGCGGGGAACGTGAGGACCGTGACCCAGCACAAGATCTGCGCCGGCATCGATTGCCATGCGTGCAAACTCATAAGGATTGCCTCTGTCCTCCTCCAGAAAGATTTCCGTTTCTCGAGTAATGTGTCTCATCGCTACTCCTTCCGCTCCCCCGTGAAAAGAGACGATGACAATATCACTAATGGAATCCAAATGAGAAATAATTTTTCCTGCATTGGCGTAATCATTCATTTTGACCGTCCCCTTATTGTGCGCAAACGCCGCAAAGCCGTATCGAATCCCATCCTTTTCAAAAGTAACATACGGATACTCCTCCAAACCGGCATAATAGATGCCAGATGAATCTAAAAGCCGAACTGTATTGGTTATTCCGGTAATTCCAAAATCACGGATATGATTATTGGCTATGCTCAACAAATTAAATCCGGCATCCACAAAATAATCAACATAGTGATCCGGCATTTTAAAAGCGTAACACTTTGTTGAGTCCTGACATTTTTTAATTTCCCCTTCACCGGTCAGAAACACGCCTTCCAGATTGGCAAATGAAACGTCCCCTTTGCTGATAATTTTCTTAACCGGAAGTAAAAGTTCCTTCCCATCATGGGGCGAAAGGTAAGTGCTGTCCGGGAAATTAGTCCCCAACATAACATCTCCAACAGCTATTATTTTGACTGTTTTGGGATGGGAATTTCGATGGTGCGATTGTCCAATCAACGATACAGATGCGAAAAGAAGAATGAAAGTCAAAATAAATCGCATATCTTTCATGATTAGAGTTTTACAACTGCAAAGATACAACAAAACAATTACGAATTACGAATTACGGATAGTGCAAATACTAATTGAACATAATTGTTTGTAATTTGTAAAAAAAAGTATAATTTTGCAGCTTCGAAAAAAAAAGCCAATTCTGAATGACAGAACAGGATCATAAAGTTCAGAAATGGCTTCTTTCCGAAGAAAGATAAGAAGTGGTATGAATTGCCTCCCCCCTTATTTTTTTAATAACAAAATAAAAAACAAAAAAATGAAAACATAAGGCAACTTTTTCTCAAAACAGGGTCTAATAATAATGATCAATTTGAGCACTAAAGTTAACAATAATTAAAAAAACACACAATTTAACACAAATAAAGCAAAATGAAAGTTAGAAAAAACATCGCAATTAGCGAAAATGGCTTTATCTTCAATCCACTGACAGGAGATAGTTTCAGTGTCAATGAAACAGGCGTTTTCATTCTTCAAAAACTAAAAGAGGAGGAAACTATAGAGGCTATTCTTCAAAGCCTGATGGATGAGTATGAGTTAGATGCGCATACTGCCGAAAAAGATTTAAATGATTTCGTATCCATGCTGAAAAGCTATCAATTGATAACCAATGACTAAGAGAAAAATTACTGTAGCAGCTACCGGACTTAATAATATTGACAGTCCGGGACCGGGAATTCCCGTTATTCGCGGTTTGAAAGAAAGTGAAAGCCTTGATGTTCGCATTATAGGTTTATCTTATGAAACACTTGAACCCGGAATCTATATGGATGATCTAGTGGACAAAGTGTATCAATTGCCTTTGCCGACTGCCGGTTCTTCCGTACTCAAAGAAAGATTGAGATATATTGCCAGTCAGGAAAAAATCGACGTGCTGATCCCCAATTTTGATGCGGAATTGCACAATTTTATCAAAATTCAGGATGATCTTAAAAAGGAACTGAACATTGCTACTTTTCTGCCATCACAAGCCATTTTTGATGAACGTCAAAAGTCGGAATTAGGTAAATTTGGAGAGAAGTATGGCGTGAAAGTTCCTGAAAGCCACATGATTAACCAGGTAATGGAGATCAGAAAGCTGGAAGAAAGATTGCATTATCCCATGGTGATTAAAGGTCGTTATTATGATGCTTATATTGCTCAAACATACGAACAAGCGACTAACTTTTTTTATAAAGTAGTAGCAAAATGGGGATATCCAGTTATTGTTCAAGAGTTTGTAACCGGCACGGAAGTGAACGTAACCGCTATTGGGGACGGGAAAGGTACTTGTATCGGTGCTGTCGCAATGCGAAAGTTATACATTACTGATAAAGGTAAAGCATGGTCAGGTATTTCACTGGAGGATGATGAACTATTGGAAATTTCCAAAAGAGTAATCGAAAACAGCAAATGGCGTGGCGGTTGCGAATTGGAGTTTATCAAAACCAAAAATGATGATTATTATCTGCTTGAAATGAACCCCCGTTTCCCTGCCTGGGTATACCTTGCCAATGGCTGCGGGCAAAATCACCCGGAAGCGCTTGTCAAAATGGCACTCGGTGAAGATGTTCAACCTTTTACAGAGTATCAAAGCGGGAAAATGTTTATCCGCTACTCTTACGATCTCATCGTGGATATCTCAGAATTCGAAAAAATCTCCACCACCGGAGAAAAATAAAAATCTATGTTCAAATTTAATTCTAATTTCTAAAATCTAAATTCTAAATTTAATATGAAACCCAATTACGAAAGTCCAACAATACAAAAATTGAATGCCGGAATGATGAATAAATTCGGCAGTCGTACAGAATATACACCTGTAAAATTCATTGATAATGTGGCTATTGCCGACTTAATGGACCAATATGGCTCACCACTCTTTGTGATCAGTGAAAGAACCATTCGTCAAACTTATCAAAAAGCCCTCAAAGCGTTTAGAATGCGCTATCCCAAAGTGCAATTTGCGTGGAGTTACAAAACAAACTACTTAGATGCAGTTTGTCAGGTTTTCCATCAAGAGGGCAGCTGGGCAGAAGTAGTTTCCGGATTTGAATACCAAAAAGCGCTTCGCAATGGTGTTCCCGGTAACCTTATTATTTTCAACGGACCGGATAAATCCAGAGAAGATCTGATTATGGCACTTGAAAACCGCTCGCTCATTCATATCGACCATTTCGATGAACTGTTTATGCTGATTGAGATTTTGGAAGAGAGAGAAGATCTGAAAGCCCGTGTTGCCATTCGCGTTAACATGGATACCGGTGTTTATCCACAATGGGACAGATTTGGATTTAACTACGAAAATGGACAAGCCTGGAATGCGATTGTAAAAATCATTGCACAAGAGAAACTACAATTAGAGGGGCTTCATTGCCATATCGGAACCTATATGTTAACCGCCAACGCTTATGCAGTGGCTGCACGCAAAATGTGTGAATTGGCTTTTGCATACGCCAATACAACCGGAAAACATGTAAAATATTTGGATATGGGTGGTGGCTTTTGCTCAGCCAATACGCTCAAAGGTTCCTATTTGCAAGGAAGCGACATTATTCCCACTTTTGATGATTACGCTGAAGCAATTACCACTACTATTCTACAATTCGGTTTCCGCCCCGATGAACTACCTTTGTTGATTTTAGAAACAGGTCGTGCATTGATTGACGAAGCGGGTTATTTGCTTGGAACAGTGTTAGCAACAAAACGTCTAGCCGATGGTCGCAGAGCTACTGTACTGGATATCGGTATCAATATTATGTTTACCTCATTTTGGTACAATCACCGCGTTTCACCTGCTCAGGATTTCACTCAACATGTTGAAGAAACTACACTTTACGGTCCGTTGTGCATGAATATTGATGCTATCCGCGAAAGTGTGATTATGCCCATCTTGAAAAAAGATGATCGTGTCGTTGTTCACGAAGTGGGAGCATACAACATGACTCAATGGATGCAGTTTATTACGATGAGACCCAATGTAGTAATGATCGATACAAAAGGAGAAGTGCACCTGATCCGCAAACAAGAAACGGTTGACACCATTGTAGAGCGTGAAATAGTACCGGAGCACCTAAAATAATTTGTGATATTATCAGATAATGCAAGATAAAACTACCCTCAAGTCTTTCATGACCCTACATCTGAAAGCAACCCTCAACAGCTATGGCCAGATCTTCTTCTCCATGCAGAGCTGGCTTGCTGTCCTCGTACTCATTTTAAGCATGCTGGATCTCCGAATCGGGTTAGGAGGATTGGTAGCGGTCATCATTACCAATTTACTCTCTCACTTACTGGGTTTTTCCAGAGATAAGATTGCTACCGGTATCTACGGATTTAATGCTGTTTTCATGGGTATGAGCTTGATGAATAAGTTTTATTTCAACCATTCATTTTTACTCTTTTTCATCTTCGCCATCATACTCTCATTTTTACTTACCATTTGGCTCGAAACGGTACTTTCAAAGAAAAACTTACCGGTACTCACTTTACCTTTTGTGATTACCAGTTTTATTATCGACTTTGCATTCCGAAACTTTGCCAATATTGAACTGATTACTCAATTTGACCGGTTTACATTGCTGTTAGCCAAGCAAATGAGTGTTCCGTGGTATGACTTAGTACATTCGTTGGATCATGTTCAGTTTCCTCAACTCATTCACCTCTATTTTAAAACGCTGGCATCCCTCTTTTTTACAGATAGTATTTTAGTGGGAGTTGTGATTACCGTTGCATTGCTCATCCATTCCCGTATTAAATCGACGGTTGCATTTCTCGGATTTTTCTGTGCTTTTGTAATCGGTAAAATCGTAGGGTTTGATTTGCAGTTATTGACTGCAAACCTGGCGGGAACAAACTTTATATTCTGGGGAATCGCAATGGGTTGTTTCTTCATTATCCCCAATATCCACAGCTATCTGCTTGTGGCAGTATTTACACCCATACTTTTCCTTCTGTATGCCGGTATTGAAAAACTGATTGCCGGAACCGGTTTATCGTCATACACTCTGTCATTCAGTATATTGTCCATAGTCGTAATCTACGTATTGATCCATCGTACATTCAATAAATTTTTTGTTTTTCCATACATACAGTATTACGATCCTGAAAAGACGGTGTACAAAAGTAGAAACTACGCACAACGTTTCGAAAATGATTTACCCTTTAAAATGAAACTCCCATTTATGGGTGAATGGACTGTCAGTCAGGGATATAATGGAGAAATCACCCATTTAGGTGAATGGGGAAGTGCACTGGATTTTGTTATTACGGATGAGAATAGAACCTACGCATTACCCGGATCAAAAAAAGAGGATTATTACTGTTACAACAAGCCTGTCTTAGCTCCGGCTGATGGGTATGTATACCAAATTAGCAATATTACAAAAGATAATGAAATCGGTGATGTCAATACCAATAAAAATTGGGGCAACACCATCATTCTCAACCACTTGAATGGACTTTTTACGCAATTCAGCCACTTAAAGCAAGACAGTTTTAAAGTTCAAGTCGGGGATTATGTAACAAAAGGTACGATACTTGCCTCTTGCGGTAACTCCGGACGCTCGCCCGAGCCACACCTCCACTTCCAGGTTCAGCTAACGCCTGAGATTGGAGCAAAAACCCACCCCTACCCTTTCGGCTACTATTTTGAAAAAACGGATGGAAAACCCATCTTAAGAATTGGTGAGATTCCTCCCGAAAATGCCATTGTATACAATGTAAACAGTTTGGATTTAGTATACAATGCATTTAATTTTAAACCCGGCAGAGAATTGAATGTCAACCATAACGGTGAAATATTAACCTGGAAGGTAGCAACCAATGCTTACAACAATACGTATATTCACTGCGAAAAGTCAAACTCAACCGCTTACTTTGTGAATGATGGTACTATGTTTTACTTTACCGATTTTGAGGGAAAGAAAAACTCTGCACTCTATACCTTCTACCGTAGTTGCTTCAGACTTTTATTGGCCGGAGAGCAAACCATTGAAGTGAAAGATATCATTCCACTATCAAAAGAGTTACCACTCTCCATCAAGTGGCTACAAGATTTTCTTGCTCCGATTGTACTGCTCAGTCAGGTTAATTTTTCATCTAAATTGCACCGGATGGACAATCCATTTTATCCCGAATATGCTGAGTATCTCAATCAGGTTGAGGTCAAATCTTTTTGGAAAAAACAGCCGGATACAGAATATAGCATAACTATAGCACAATCAAAAATCGAAATTAAATCACAGAATCTTAACTTATGTATCGAATAATATTAACTCTTGTAGCACTTTTTATTTTGGGAACAGTCAAAGGACAACAAGATCCCAACAGGACTAGTGAGTCAAATAAAAGTAAGGAAATAGCTTATTATGACAGCCTCACTTTTGCTCAGTACCAAAATCAAGATTACAAAGCACTGATTAAAACAGCAAATAAAGCAGAAAAATCGGGAATCACTTTTCCCTATTTAAATTATCGCAAAGCAATTGCTTATTACGAGTTAAAAAACTATGCCAAAGCTGCAAAATATTACGAAAAAGCGATGGTTGATATGCCCGATGACCTTTATTTAAAAGGAAGTTTATACATGGCATATCAGCTAAGCGGACAAAATATGAAAGCTGATATACTTGGAAAAACATTGCCCAAAAGCAGCCAGAAATATCTGGGTTATAGCTCCCCGTTGGTTGATTTTATCCATCTTTCAGGTGGATATACTTTCAGCGATAATAACGCAAAACTACGCGATAGTATCGCTAATCTTGATACCATCAATCAGTATCAGGATATGATACTGGGGGGAATAACTATCGGATTTAATCTCTCCGAACGAGTAAAACTAACTACTAGCTATAACTTGTTTACGACAAAATTTGAAAGCTTTGCCCGAGACAGCATAAGACGAACTGATTTACTGTCTCAAAATCAATTCAACCTCGGTTCAGTAATAGGATTAAAACACAACTTTACAATCGGATTTACTGCCGGATTTTATGCTATCGAGAAGAACAATAAGTCAGCAGTTCCCGATTCAGTTTCAGGAAATGGAGCAGGTGGGAGAATTAGATCCTCTCAAACAACAGATTATAACATTTCTACGTTAGTTTTTGTGAATAAGAGATTTACCTACTTCATGCCTGAAATCTCATTCGGTTATTCAGACTTCGCCTCCTCAAATCAGTTTCATTCCACAGTTCAACTTACTTATTACCCCTTGGGAAACCTTAACTTCTACGGAACCAGTTCCGGAACCTTAATTTTTGACAATCATGAAAAGAGAGGAACACAGACCGTTTTTACTCAAAAAATCGGTGTAAAATTATTTGGGAATATGTGGTTAGATGGGATGGTCAGTGTGGGTAATCATCTAAATCACATGGCAGAACATTCTTTTGTTGTGTATGACACCTATGACCCAATCAAGTTAATTACAAACGTGAGTTTGTCTTATTATTTCAAAAAATTGACTCTTTCCGCCACATACTCGTGGACTCAACGAGAAGGTTGGGCATTGACCAATTATTACACAGAATTGTTAATGTATAAATATAATAATCAATTAATTAATCTTGGATTAAAATGGAATTTTTAAAGAAAAATAGTGCAATACTTATCTTGTTAATCCTGTTTGGATTTTCAGCTTCAGCACAGGTTACACCTTCCAAACTTTTTGAAAACAGCTACGCCAAAGAAGCAGCCGGTGATTACAAAGGTGCTATCAATGAACTTGTCGGATTAAATGGATTTGATTATCACAAATCCCTCAGATTGGGTTGGCTCTACTATTTAGAAAAAAACTACGATGCAAGTATCCGTTACTATCAACAAGCCATCAAGTTACGTCCAAAAGCTGTTGAGGCATTGCTTGGCTTGTGTAACCCGCTCGAAGCACAGAAAAAAAACGATCAACTCGAGAGTACCTATAAGAAAATCCTTGCCATCGACCCGACAAACACCAAAGTGAACTACGCATTAGGCAATATCTATTACTATCGAAAAAACTTTGCTTTAGCCGAAAAGCACTTTGATGTGGTAGTTAGTTTATATCCTTTCGACTACTATTCCAACCTCATGGCCGGCTGGACCAAGTATTTCTTAGGTAAGAAAAATGAAGCTAAAACCCTCTTTAACACCGTCTTAATCATCTCTCCTAGTGATAAATCAGCAAAAGACGGACTTTCACTTATCAAGTAAGAAGTAAGAAGGTAGAAGGTAGAAGGTTTAAGAACCAAGCGGCAAAATTAAGATTTTGGGTCTTGGGGTTCGAGGTGCTGATTTTGAGATTCGTAGTTTAATTTTCTTTTTATTGTTTTTAATGCACTGACAAACATTGCAGTTAGTTGATTAGCTTCATCCAGCAATTCCTCCACATCATACCATTTTTTCGATTGGATAATTTCTAACCAAAAACAACATTCATCAATTTCTTCTAATACAATATTCAGTTTTGCTATAAACTCTTTACTGCTTCTAGCTCTGCACACTGCTCTGTAATTAGCTCCCACAGATGTAGCCGAGCGAACCAATTGTTGCATTACTACTCTTTTGGAAATAGAATAATCTATTTGTTCAACCAAATCAATAATTGAAAGTGAAAAACACTTTGTCCTGTCTTGTAACTCTTTACTCATATAGTTTAAATTAGAATTGTTAGTTATTATGGTTTCTCTTCTACTTGTGGAAGATCTGAGTTATTTTATTGTCAATTAGTCATATGAAAGTTACATATCTATTTTTAAGTAAGGTAAGGATCACCTTCTACCTTCTACCTTCTACCTTCTACCTTTTCCTTCGGTTAGTTGAAACGAAAGTGCGATGTAATTGAGGATTGATCTACCACGCTTTGGATGACGTCTGCCAACAGTTTAGAGATGGATACCACTTCTATTTTATCAATATCAGCCTTAAGGGGGATTGTATCTGTAAGTACCAACTTGTCAATTGCGGAATTCATTACATTTTCAGGACCATTACCGGAGAGTAGTCCGTGTACACACATAGCAATTACACTTTTGGCTCCCAACTCTTTTAGTCTGGCAGCAGCTTTGCACAAGGTTCCACCGGTATCAATAATATCATCCACTAAAATACAGTTTTTCCCTGCGATGTCACCAATAATTTGCAAACTGGCTACCTCATTCTGTTTCTCACGTTGCTTAAATCCAATAGCTAAGTCACAATCCAAGGCTTTGGCATAAACAGAAGCTCTTTTAGTCCCGCCTGTGTCGGGTGATACAATACAAAGATTATCCAAATTCAAACTTTGAATATAAGGGAAAAAGACATTGGAAGCGTACATATGATCCACCGGAATTTCAAAGAACCCTTGAATTTGATCAGCATGCAGATCTATTGTAATAATTCTATCCACACCTGCAGCACTCAATAAATTAGCCATTAATTTAGCCCCAATGGAAGTTCTGGGACTATCTTTTCTATCCTGTCGGGCATATCCAAAATAGGGCATAACAGCAATTATTTTATACGCAGAAGCTCTTTTGGCTGCATCGATAAGAATTAATAACTCCATGATGTTTTCAGCCGGACCGGAGGTAGGTTGAATGATAAAAACATAGTTTCCTCTAATGGTTTCTTTGTAATAGGCTTGAATTTCTCCATCCTGAAACTGAGCTATATCTACATCTAAAAGTTCGGTGTTTAAATGTTCTGCAATTTTTTGCGCTAACTCGGGATGTGCACGACCTGTTACTAAAGCACTCTTGTGTTGAATCATATTTTATTGATTATTAAAGGGTTGGTTTTATTGATTTAGATTTACAAATATACGAAGATTTTTTACATTTTCTCGAAAAATATCATTATTTTTGCATATTGATTGGTAAACTATTATTTAACCTTTGTTAAGATTATGAAAAGAGTAGCTTTTATTTTTCTCTCAATATTCTTTTTACTACCATTATTTGCACAATCTCCTGCAAAATATTGGGTTCAATTCAAGGATAAAAAAGGGACTCCCTATACCATTGAACAGCCACTCCGGTTTTTGTCGCAAGCAGCACTGGATCGAAGAGCAAAGTATAATATTCAAATCACTGAGCAGGATCTGCCTGTCAATCCGGCTTATATTGAGGAAGTGCTTAAACTGGACAGCAATATGCTCTTGATGACTCGCTCTAAATGGTTAAACGGAATTACAATCTACTCTGAAGTTGAAAATATTGAAGAATTAATCCGAGAGTTAAGTTTTGTAATTGATTGTGAGAGAACGATTCCAATGGAAGAGAAAGAGGAGATTATCACCGATCCTTTCTTTTTTAACAATGAAGAAAATGTTGCTCCCCAAATTGATATTCCTGATGACCTTGATTATGGGCAAGGAACAGAACAGATTAGAATTAACAATACCCATTGGCTTCACCGTTTGGGATTCAAAGGAGAGGGTATCAAAATGATGTTATTGGATGGGGGGTTTCTAAATACAGATACCATTCGTCACTTTGAACTGCTTAGATCACAAAACAGACTGAGAGGTGCAAGACATTACGCACAACTGGGAGCTAACCCTTTTGGTGCAGGATCACACGGAACTATGGTACTGGCTACTATCGCCTCCTATTTACCCGGAGAACTGGTTGGCTCAGCACCCGGAGTAACGGTATGGTTGGCACAAACAGAAGATGGAAGAAGTGAAAATAAAATCGAAGAAGATAATTGGGTAGTAGGTGCTGAATGGGCTGATAGCTTGGGGGTTCAAGTGATCAACTCTTCATTGGGATATTCTAAATTTGACGACACTACCAAAACTCGAACTTATGCTGAGATGGATGGGAAACACAGTAGGGCCTCTATTGCAGCTTCCTATTTAGCTTCTAAAGGAATAATTTTGTGTAACAGTATGGGGAATGATGGAAACAAACCGTGGAAATATTTAACTTCTCCCGCAGAAGCAGAAGACATTTTGGCCGTTGGGGGTGTCAATATTGAAGGGAAAAGAGCCCCTTTTAGTTCGTATGGTCCAACTTCAGACGGTAGAATTAAACCGGATGCTGTAGCTGTAGGATGGAATACTTACGTTGCTAACCAAAGAGGAATAACACTCCGTTCAAATGGGACATCCTTTTCCTCTCCCATTATGGCAGGAATGGTTGCCTGTTTGTGGCAAGCTTTCCCTGAAAAAAATGCTTTTGAAATCATGGAAGCTGTTCGTTTGAGTGGGGATCAAGTGCATGCACCGGACAGCTCCTTGGGATATGGAATTACCGACCTTCTCAAAGCATACAATATTTTACTTCAAAAAGATATTTCTAAAATTAATATTGACCTCGAAACTTACGCTGTATCTAAAAATCAAGTTACTCTCTTAATAGAAGTTGACAAACCTACTGATATTGTTGTAGTCAGTAATTTGAAGTCTAAACCTGAGACAAAAGTGAGCAAAAAAATAACACTGAAACCCGGAAAAAACAAAATCGAAATAAAAACACCCAAATTGGCTAAGAAAAATAAATATGACTTCATTGACTTAATGATCCTTGAAGAAGAGGGCAACACTCTGTTATCTCAATTTGTTGTGGGGTATGAAAAATTACAAAAAAATAAAAAATAAATTCTAAACCTTAAAATTTCAATCAACATGAAAAGAATGAGTTTAATTTTAGGAGCATTGATCGCTCTTGTACTGGTTTTCACATCATGTGGTGAAGAACCTCAGTATTATAAACCTGAAAACCCAAAATATAAAGTGGGTGATCTTATTAAAATTGGTGATGTGCATGCAGTCGTATTTTACGTTACCTTTGATGGAGACCATGGTAAAGCTGTTTCGGTTTCAAACGAAGCTTCACTCCAGTGGTCCACAACAGCGACAATCAATTTAGGCTGTTCTGACAAACTATTTGGAAAAAATAATCAACAAATAGTACAAAATTTACCTGCCTCAGGTCCTGACGATTGGAGATTAGGCTATCCCGTTTTCTGGCAATGCTTCAATGTAGCATACCCAAGCCAACCTATTGACTTTAAAAAAGTATCATGGTATCTTCCTTCACTTGAAGAGATGAAACTGATTTTAAAATACAGAACTATGATCAATGATGCCATGGAGGATTTAGAAGCTGTCGGGAAAAGAGAGATCAGAGAAAATGTAAAATATTGGACCTCCACAGAAGCAGATGCTTTTAATGCTAAAATTTGTATAATCAATGATGGCAAGATTACAGTGGAAGATAAAATGAAAACCAATAATGACCCTCTTTTCAGAGCTGTTATTGACTTTTAAAATGTCTTAATTATGAATAAATTAACTCAATTATTAATCTTTTGTTTTTCTATTTTTCTATTTACTTCGTGTACTGACAAAGAAGAAACAGGTACGGTAACCATTCAATTTGATCATGTAGTTGGAGGTAGTATCCCCGGACCGACGCCTTTAATGTTAAACCAGCTATCATATTACAATAGAGCCGAAAACTTATATCAAGTGAATGAGGTAAAATATTTTATTTCAAAAATGAGATTGATTAGCTACGAGGACAAACTTGTCCCCATTAAACAAAATCGTGGAATTCACTATGTTGACCTGAATTATCCTAATACTACAACTTGGGAACTCAAGGAAATACCTGCCGGAAGCTATCAGGCAGTTCAATTTGTATTTGGCTTGGATGAAGAGGATAATATTTCCAATAGTTTCCCAAATCCACCTGAATGCAACTTTTTTTGGCCTGAACATTTGGGAGGAGGATATCATTATATGCAGATTAATGGAAAATGGGAAATTGAACCCGGAACTCTAAAAAACTTTAATTTCCATACCGGAATTGGACAGTTATACCGAAATAATGTCATCGCTATTGACTCTATTTTTGCCTATATCCACAACTATTTCATTGTTACACTTCCTATTGATTTCGAAGTTGAAAAAAATCAAAACTCTACCTTGAGACTCGTGATGGATATCAACGAATGGTTCCAAAATCCCTATGTCTATGATCACAATGTCTATGGAACCAGCATTATGCAGAACCAGGAAGCACAACAGATTATAAGGGAGAATGGAAGGACCGTTTTTGGTATTTATAATAAGTAAATTAAAAAAAAAGGGGGGCGACTATCTGTTACCCCCTTTTTATTTTATCGCTTTCGTCAATTAAGCCATCACTTTTCTTACAACCTCCATCAATTCTGCCTCCTTGGCTTTGGCTTTCTCAACATATTCTTCTGCCTCTCTAATCATTTTATCAGCAAATGCTTTGTCATCTATATCAGCAGCGTTGATCTTAACATTCAAATAGGCTCCAATAACAGCAGCACGAGCACAAAGTACACCTACCGCAGCATCAGTAATCGAGTTGGGATTTCCTTTCTGAATCATCTCTTCGCAAATCTCAAACACGTCGTAAGAACGTTTTAAGGTTCTGAATGGAATCTCCATAGCATATTTTGTCGCTTCTTCGATGGCAGCTTTTCTAGCAGCTTTCTCTTCATCCGTTTTCTTGGGAAGTCCGATTGCTTCAAGAATCATTTTGAATGAATTGGTATCTTCATCAACTAACCAAAGTAGTTCATCTTTTATTTTTTGACCGCGTACGGCAACATCGGAAAACCCTTCCCAACGCTCATCCCAACCGGGTTTATGAGATGAAAGATTGGCAACCATAGTACCCAATGCAGCTCCTAAAGCACCCATATAAGCAGAAATGGAACCTCCTCCCGGAGCAGCACTTTCAGATGCAGTTTCGTTAGCAAAGTCAGTGCAAGTCATCCCCATCAATTTGGGCCCTTCCTGATCCTTGGCAAGTAAATACTCAATCACTTTTTCTTCAGGAACAAAAGGTTTGAGATCATCCAATCCCATAGACTTAACCGCAATCTTGATCAACTCTTTCTCATCCACTCCAACAGATCTGTTTTGTTTTCTTAGGAAAAAGATCCCGGCATCAAGTAATGATTGTTTAGGAACCAACCCCACAATTTCCGCACCGGTTACTCTGATACCACGTTGTTCCGCTTTCATACGTACCTCCTCAAAAGCAATATGTAAAGGAGTTTCACTGGTGTTGGTAATATTCATCGATACTTGAGCAATACCGTACTCTTCAATAAACCAGCCAATTGCTTTTGTTCCTTTTAATGTACCCGGAATATCGATGGTATTGCCGTGTTCATCTCTCATAATTTTTCCGGTAATAGGATGACCTTCACGCATAGGACGACCCTTTTCACGAACGTCAAAAGCGATTGCATTGGCACGACGGGTTGAGGTGGTATTCAAATTGTAATTCACGGCAATCAAAAAGTCACGTGCACTGATAGCAGTAGCACCACTTTTCGCAACCGACTCATTGAATTGATCCGGACCAAAATCAGGTTTCCATGCAGGATCTGCCAGTTTTTCTTTCAATCCTTCATACTCCCCTCTTCTACAATTTGCCAGATTTCTTCTTTTCTCTTCAAAAGCAGCGTTTTCGTAGCAATAAACCGGAATACCCAGCTCCTCACCTGCTCTTTTAGCTAATTTTCTGGCATATTCTGCCGTTTCTTCCATCGTAATGTTGGCGACGGGAACCAAAGGACACACATCGGTAGCCCCAAAACGAGGGTGATCACCATGGTGAACCCGCATATCAATCAACTCTTGAGCTTTCGCAATCACTTTTACTGCGGTTTCCACCACCTCATCCGGAGTTCCCACAAAGGTAACTACAGTACGATTGGTAGTATACCCGGGATCCACATCCAATAATTTTACACCTTCCATTTTCTCGATCTCCGCCGTAATTTGACGGATCACTTCAAGATTTCTTCCTTCACTAAAATTAGGAACACACTCGATTAATTGTTTCATAATGATTATATTATAAGTTTTTAAAGATTTTACAATAGAGTCGCAAAGATACGACTTTTTCTGTCACATAAAAAAGGACCATCTATTGATGATCCTTTGTTTCAATAATCTCCTAGTACATTCCCGGCATTCCACCCGGTACGGCGGGGGCAGCAGGAGTCTCCTCAGGAATTTCAAAGAGTACACACTCGGTAGTGAGCAACATGCCTGCAATAGATGCTGCATTTTCAAGGGCTACACGAGCCACCTTAGTAGGATCAATCACACCCGCTTTGATGAGATCTTCATATACATCAGTTCTGGCATTATATCCGATCTTTCCTTTTTTCTCTTTCACAGCATTCACAACAACTGAACCCTCTTTACCGGCATTGGCAACAATTTGGCGAAGTGGTTCCTCTAATGCTCTGCGGATAATATCAACACCCACCTTTTGATCTTCATTTTCAACTTTTACTTTACTCAAGGACTCAATAGCAGTGAGGTATCCAACACCACCTCCGGAAATAATTCCCTCTTCAATAGCTGCACGTGTTGCATGAAGGGCATCGTCAAAACGATCTTTCTTCTCTTTCATTTCCACTTCAGAAGCTGCACCAACATAAATTACAGCTACACCACCTGCCAACTTAGCCAATCTCTCTTGTAATTTTTCTCTGTCATAGTCGGAGGTAGTTTTCTCAATCTGTGATTTAATCTGTGCAATTCTTGCTTGAAGAGCTTCCTTATCACCCTTACCACTAACGATAGTAGTGTTCTCTTTATCAACAGTTATCTTTTCGGCAGTTCCCAGCATATCCAGTTGGGCATCCTCTAATTTAAATCCTTTCTCTTCAGAAATTACAACACCACCTGTCAAAATAGCGATATCTTCCAACATCTCTTTTCTTCTGTCTCCAAATCCGGGCGCTTTAACAGCTACAATTTTCAAACCTGCACGCAAACGGTTTACAACTAAGGTTGCCAATGCTTCACTTTCCAAATCTTCACTAATTACCAATAAAGGTCTTCCGGTTTGAACCACTTTTTCAAGAATAGGTAAAAACTCTTTCATATTACTGATCTTCTTGTCATAGATCAAGATGAAAGGATTTTCATAAACGGCCTCCATTTTTTCAGCATCTGTGATGAAATAAGGAGAAATATAGCCTCTGTCAAACTGCATTCCTTCAACGATCTTTACCTCAGTCTCAATTCCTTTGGCTTCTTCAATAGTGATAACACCCTCCTTCTTCACTTTTTGCATCGCTTCTGCAATAGTCTTACCGATAGTAGTATCGTTATTTGCAGAAATAGTAGCTACCTGTTCAATCTTTTCATGGTTGTTCCCAATCGCTTGCGACTGACTTTGTAGATGTTTCACTACTTCAGCTACGGCCATATCAATACCTTTTTTCAATTCCATCGGATTAGCCCCTGCAGTAACATTTTTTAAACCGGTATTGTAAATAGATTGCGCCAATACAGTTGCTGTAGTAGTTCCATCACCGGCTTGATCATTGGTTTTAGATGCTACCTCTTTTACCATTTGAGCACCCATATTTTCTATAGGATCTTTTAATTCTATCTCTTTCGCTACCGTAACACCATCCTTAGTAATTTGTGGAGCTCCAAATTTCTTGTCAATAATTACATTTCTTCCTTTGGGTCCTAAGGTTACTTTAACAGCGTTTGCCAATGCGTCAACACCTTTTTTCAAACCTTCTCTTGCTTCCCAATCATACATTATCTCTTTTGCCATAATTACATCTATTTTTTTATAATTTTTTATTAATTTTTGTATTATTTTTAATTAAAATATTGAATATTCTTGATATTACTTAAGAATAGCAAGAACATCACTCTCTTTCATGATTAAATAGTTCTCTCCATCAACATTCAATTCCGTACCGGCATATTTGCCATAAAGTACAGTTTGACCCACTTTTAAAGTCATAGGTTCATCCTTTTTACCTGGTCCAACAGCTACAACTTCTCCTTTTTGTGGTTTTTCTTTTGCGGTATCGGGAATAATAATCCCACCTGCTGTTTTTTGCTCAGCCTCCGCCGGAGCAATAATTACTCTGTCTGCTAAAGGTTTAATGTTTAATTTCATAATGATTATATGTTTAGTTATTAAAATAAAATTCCATTATAACAATATTGCAAAAAGCGTGCTAAATCAAAATATGTCACTATTCCTGACATTTTGTCATAAAATTTGTGTAATTTTTGCTGATAACGAATAATAAGGAAAGATTTAGCGTTGAATCGGGTCAGGAAAACGGTCACTCTTGACAGTTTTATACTCTCCTGCCTGGTCATATATAAAATAGGCTGCAAGTGTAGTGTCATATTTTATGATCTCCATCGATTTTTCAATCCCCAAAACCATAAAAGCGGTTGCATAAGCATCAGCTGTAGTACAGTCAGGGGCAATAACACTCACACTCAACAAAGAGGAAACCTCCGCACCACCGGTAAAAGGAGATATGATATGGGTAAAACGTTTTCCATCTTGTTCTATATAATTGCGATAGTTGCCACTAGTGGCAATCGCCTTATCACGAATGGTAAATACATAATCTGTCTCCACCGGATCATCTGCCTGATGAGTTGGAACTTGCACTCCTACCCGCCAGGGCTTACCCCTGTTGCTTCCGCGGGCAACAATCTCTCCCCCAACATCAACCAAACAGTCAGGATAACCCATTCCGGATAAATAATTAGCAATCTGATCAACGGCATAACCTTTAGCTATGGCATTAAAATTCAACTTAATAGCAGAATTTTCCTTAATCAGATGATTCCCCTCAATATGAACACGTTGATATCCAACTAGTTGCTTTAAACTATCAATGACCATGGAATCCAAATGCATAACTCTATCTTTCCCAAATCCCCAGGCTTCAACCAAAGGTGCAATAGTGATATCAAAAGCCCCATGAGTACGTTCACTAACCTCTATAGATTTATTAAATAGCCACTGAAACTGTTCAGTCAGTTCAAGATCCTCACCTTGGTTCAGTCTACTCACTAAGGTTGTGGGCTGAAAAATGGAAAATTGGGCGTTAATTTGATCCAAAAGTGAATCAACCCCGTGTTGAATTGCTGCTTTTTCTTCTCCAATATAAGCAACCTTGTAATAGGTGCCCAGCGCACCCCCCTCAATTTTTATCACCTTAGAATAATTGCAGCTCATTAAAAACAAAGCAGTTAAAACAAAAAACAGGGGGAAAATAAACTTTTTCATAATCAAATTTAATCAAAACACAAAATTATAATTATTTTTCGTACTTTTGCAGCCGGGTAAGTCTTATACGATCAGCTCCCTTTCAACTCCCCCAGGGTAGGAATACAGCAAGGGTACATCGGTTGTAGCGATGCGATATAAGTAGCTTACCCTTTTTTAGTAATAGCATTATGATTATCAAAATATATCCCGAAAACCCCAATCCCAGAGCAGTCCAACAAGTGGTGGATTGCCTGCAATCCGGAGGTGTCATCATTTATCCGACTGATACCATCTACGGAATTGGGTGTGATATCTATAATGCCAAAGCGATCGAAAGGATCGTTCAAATTCAGGGAGATCACAAGAAAAAGGCATCTATGTCCTTCATTTGCCACGACTTAAGCCATCTTTCCGTTTACACAACCCCCATCAATAATACAATTTTTAAAGCTATGCGCCGTGCATTGCCGGGTCCCTTTACTTTTATCCTCAATGCCAGTAATATAGTGCCTAAAATCATTCATGGCTCTAAGAAAACAGTCGGTATTCGTGTGCCTGACAACAACATTATCCGCGAAATCGTGAGAGTGAACGGCAATCCCATTCTCTCAACTTCAGTTAAAGATGATGATGATGTGATTGAGTACACCACTGACCCTGAATTGATTCATGAAGCGTATGGTGATCTCGTTGATATTGTGATCGACGGAGGTTATGGTGACAATGTTCCCTCTACTGTGGTTGATTGTACCAGTGGGGAAATTGAGGTCATCCGTGAAGGTAAGGGAGATTTAGACCTTTTATTTGGATAGTTTTCTTTTTCTTTATTTTTTAATAAAAAAAAGGGGGAGGAAATCCGCCACTTCTAGAAATTTATTATACAACTAATTGAATATTAGACTCTTTGCAAGTAGTTGGTGCTGATTTATTATACATTGTTTTAAATCCCCATTTATTCGAAAATAATTTATAACTTTGCAGATTACATTTATTTTATTTTAATAGAACAAAATATCAACATGAAAAAATCCACTTCCCTTTTCATAGTCATTATGATACTATCAAGCGTTATATCGTACGGACAGAAAACCAAACAACTAAAACAGATTAATTCTCAATCTATTATCGAAGAGGGTGTGCGACTGCATGATCAAGGAAAGTATGATGAGGCGATCCAACTTTACAAACAGATCCCGATCAGCGATTCGCTTTATATTTTAGCTCAATATGAGATAGCTTATGCCAACTTTGTTAATGAAAAGTATAAAGAAGCATTAATGGTTGCAGAACCACTACGTCGAAAATATGATGATCATGTCAGAATGAGTTCCATCTACGCACTGATTGGTTCCTCATACTTAAATTTGAAAGTTTACGATCAGGGAATTGAAGTTGTCAATGAGGGATTAACTTACCTACCATACAGTGTTCGCCTTTATCTGACTCTAGGAACTCTTTACAGTGGAAAAGAGGCTTACAAGGAGGCTGAACTCGCTTTTAAAAATGCTCTGTTTTGTACTCCTTCCTCTCAAATTACTCACTTTAGATTAGGAGAAGTATTCATCCAACAAGGCCGAACAATCCCTGCTATTTTAGCACTCAACTATGCGGTTTTTCTCAATCCTAAAACTGAAATTGCCATCTTTGCTATCCAAAAACTACAACAATACTACAATAGTTTTTCCGAAGATACAGACAATTTTCCCACACGTCCGATGGAAGATGCTGAGTTAATTGGTGAATGGGAACAATTCAGCGAACTTGAATTTTGGGTTAAATCGGAAGTTGCCCTGAAAAGAAACTTTCATAAAAAATCTAAAATTAGACATAATGTTAATTCACAAAACCAATTGGTTTTTGAAAACCTCCCTGAACCCTCCTCATCTAAGGACGTAATTCAATTTCTATATATCCCCTTCTTTAGGCAGATTATGCAAGATCGTGAATTCAGTCTCTATGCCCACTACTTCTTCTCCGGCACCGATCTGGAAGAAGGAAAAATAGAGAAAAAAGCCCAAAAGATGAGTAAAAAGATTGATAAAATGGTTAGCAAAGGGATCGACTTTTTGAAGGAGAGGATCTCTCGTGGAATAGGAGTACCGGATGAGCTCCCCCCTTTAAGACAATTTGAATATAATTATGAAAATGGACTCATTCAAGGTGTCGGAGGATACACTCAAAAAAATGGATCAGGGGAATCTATGTATAATGGGAATTGGCAGATTATCAATGATGATGGTGGAATCACAGCGGAACTCAACCTCAACAATGATATAAGAAATGGTGTCTCTACATTTTATTATCACGGTGAAAAACAACAAGTTGTCCCTTACCTGAATGGGAAGGTGGATGGTACTGCCTGGGTTTACTTTCCTGACCTTGGACTGGAAAAACAACCTCTTCGAATCAGTATCGAGTTCAAAAATGACAATTTGGAAGGCGTAAGAAAAGAGTATAACCGCTATGGTGTACTGATAGAAGAAGCACACTATAAAAACGACCTTCTTCATGGAGAAAAACTAAACTATTCTTCAACCGGCTTATTGTACTCTAAAGGAGAGTTAGAGAAAGGAAACTATGTCGGAGAATATATAGAATACTTCCCTAATGGAGAAAAATCATTAGAGTGTTATTACGGAAAAGAGGATGAAGAGGGTATGTTCCGCAGTTACTATCCTGACGGAAAACTATATAAAGAAGCAACTATCATAAATGAAGCCTTTAACGGAGTTGCTAAAACGTACTATCCAAACGGAAAATTAAGCAGTGTCGGATCCTATATCGGAGGAGAGTTAGATGGATTTTGGACAGGATATTACCCTAATGGAGCAGTCAGTGATGAAGTTAGCTATAATTATGGAGTTTATAATGGCACCTCCTCTTTTTATTCCCCAAATGGATTCCTCTATAGTCAAACTCAGTACAATGAGGGAGTAATTACTAAGATTACTACTTACCTCCCCAATAAAGAGATTAGAAAAGAGTATACCGGAGATCTTTTAAAGGGAGATATTGAAATTTACAATGAATATGGACAGTTGACGAAGAAATACAGATGTAATGAAAAAGGTCAGGAAGAGGGAGTTACAACCTTTTATTATCCTACCGGAAAAATCAAAAGAACAATTCCCTACGTAGAGGGAGAACCTCATGGGGAAAATAGGGAGTATTATCCCAATGGAAATCTTAAAGCTTATCGCCGGTTTAACAAAGGAGAGTTTGACGGATTACAAATATATTATCATATTAATGACTCCATAGAATCTGAAGGATATATGCAAAATGGAAATAAAGTGGGTTCCTGGTATTGGTATAACCTGGATGGTTCTCTTTCACACCATGAAGAACATAAAAATGAATCTGTTGTATACACTGCACTCTATTATCCATCCGGATCACTTCGAGAGGAGTATTTTTACGACCTCAATGGAACTCTTGTTAAACATGTTATTTATAATCACTTAGGAGAAGTTTTACACACTAATCAATTCCAAAATGGGGAAGGAACAATGGAAAACTATTATCTCAATGGAACACTTCTTTCCAGTGGGAAATATCGCTACAATAAAAACAGTGATTCTACTACCTTTTATGATATTGATGGAAAGGAACTGTTCGAAATACCCTATTTGAATGGAGAAATGCATGGAATAATAACCTCTTCTACTCCCGAAGATCCATATTACAAAGCTGAATTACCTTATCTGTTCGGAAAGCAACATGGAACTGTTAAAGTGTACGACAATCGGGTATTAGTCAGAGAGATCAATTACGAACATGGTTCTAAAAGCGGGGCTAGAATAAACTACTATCCCAACGGAAAAATTCGCTCAACTGTTCCATATATAAATGATGTCGAAGAAGGTGAAGGATTCTGTTATGGTGATGACGGGAAAACCGTACTGGTTGGTTATCATTATTTATATGGAGATCTCATAGCTGTCGCTCAACAAAAAAAGGATCAGAAAGGGCTTCAAAAATGGGAACCTATTACTCAAGATACCACCTCTATTGAAAGTTATTATCCCAATAAAAAATTAGCCAAAAAAGTACAATTGATTAATGGTGAACAAAATGGGGAATTTCTGGTTAATGGATCGAATGGAAAACCTTTATACCATTTTTATCAAACCCATAACCTCATGAATGGTCACTACCTAAGTTACTACCATAATGGCAATAAACGTATGGAAGGTGATTATTGGTTTGATCAACTTCATGGAGCGTACCAGGAATGGTATGAAGATGGAGTAATCAAAATTAAGGGAAACTATTACCTCAATGAACCTCATGGAGAGTTCAACTTCTATGATTCAAAAGGTTACTTACTTTACACTTTAGAATTTTATTACGGTTCAGTAATTCAGAAAAAATAAAGCTATGAAAAAAATTATTATAACTATCGGGTTTTTCATTTCTCTTTACATTGTAAGAGGACAAGTAGACATCAATCCCAAGGATTATCACTTTGGAGAACTACCTACAACAACAGAAGCTGAGGATTTACAATTCAAGGATTATCAGAGTGCTACGTTAAAACATCGTTATCTCCTCTATTTCCACTTAACTAAAACGGAAGCTCAATTATGGGAATTAAAACATATTGCTTATAAAGTGTACACTCAGGAAGGGGTTTCAAAACTCAACTCTATCAATTTTTCAGACATTGATATTACGAGTTTTAAACAATTTGAAGCCAGGGTTATTCGGAATAATGAGATTATTCATGAATACAATCAAAACCACTTTGTTAAAATAACCAATCAAGAGGAAGAAGAGGAAGAAGAAAGCTTAGCAACTTATGAGATCAAGCTTCCCGATTTAGCCGTTGGAGATATTGTAGAGTTTTACGGAATCCGAATCAGACCCGAATTGAATGAAATGGAGACCTATTATTTACATGGAGATGTCCCAAGTAAAGATATCGATTACACGATTATCATGCCCGATCATCTCAAACCTCATGTTCAACTGTATAATAGTGAGTACCCCGTTATCGACTCCATTGTTACCCATTTGGATTTACGTTATACTACAATTCATATTCCTTTTTTACCCGCTATTCCCAATGAACCATTCGCCCACCCTGACAAGTATCTGGCACGGGTTGAGTACAATCTGGCTTATAATTATTCGTACGGAAACCAAAGAGTTAACACAACAAAATACTTTGTGAATAATTTTTATGAACTTTCCAAACTAAGTGATCCTACTCTCACCAAGATAGTTAAAAAAGAGTTAATTAAACAGTTGAAAATCAACAAAAAAGATCCTTTGGAACAACAATTAAGAACCATTGAAACGCTACTCAAAAGAGAACTGTACGGAGTAAACAAAATAATACAACTTAAAATTTACTCCTATATATTAGATCACTTTAAGATTAATTATGAGATTGTACTCACTACAGACAAAACCAAAAAAACATTTGACAAAAACTTCAATGGATTTAACTTCTATAAGGAAATACTATTCTATTTCCCGGAAATTGATCAATATATTGCACCCGAATACTTTGCATTACGCTTGGGGTTAACGCCTGCTGTATTGACCGGCAATGAAGCTCTCTTTTGTAAAAAGGCAAAAATAGGAAAAACAGAACTATTTACCTACTATTTCGGCACAATCCCGGTTCCTAAAAAGACAACAACAATAGATAATATTGTACTATCCCTGGATTTCTCCTCTGATCTTAAAACTTTATACGGTAAAATCAAAAGAGAAACTAGCGGATATCTGGTAAGTTTTATCCAGGCAAACTACGACTATTTTGAGATTGAGGATAGAGAGCAACTGGTTGAAGAATTGATGACCCTCTCCTCCGATGGATCATTGATTTCAGATGAAACGTTTACTCATACTTCACCTCAGGACATTGGAGTTCATCCTTTGATAGGAGAAGGATCTATTTCTAACAGTTCTTGGGTTAGAATGGAGGGAGATGATCTCATCATTTCAGTTGGTGAAATGATAGGAAAACAAGGAAAAATCGAATCTAAACAATCTAGAGTATTACCTGTAGAACGGAACTATCTAAGCTCTTACCGAAGATCCATTTCTATTGCCATTCCACAAGGTTACCGTGTAGATGATCTCGCCCAATATCAAGTTGAGATTTATGACAATGATGACCCTCAAAAGGCTAAAGCCGCTTTCACTGCTCATTTCAAAGTAGAGAATGATGTTTTAAAAGTAGAATGTATCGAATATTACGATCAACTTTACTACGATATAGAAGCATATCCGCTAATTGAAAGAGTGGTAAACGGTGCTGCTGATTTTAATCAACTTAAAGTTAGATTGGTGAAGAAATAGAAAGATTAATTCTCTTTCAACACTGTTTCGGCTGCTTCAATGATATTATAAAACTCCTTGGCATTGAGAGAAGCACCTCCTATTAGTCCGCCATCTACATTATTTTGTGTGAAGAGGGAGAGAGCATTCTGTGAGTTACAACTACCTCCGTACAAAATGTAAGTATTATATGCGACTTCAGTACCATACTTCTTTTCAACCAAATTTCTTATGAATTGATGCATCTCTTCAGCTTGTTCGGGAGTTGCCACCTCACCGGTACCAATAGCCCAAACCGGTTCATAAGCAATCACTACCTGTTCGAATTGCTCTTTTGACAAGTGGAACAAGGTTGACTTAATCTGTTGTTCTACCACACTATTTTGCTTATTTTGAGCTCGTTCCTCCAACAATTCTCCGCAACAAACTACAGGAATAATATCATTTTTCAAGAGTTGATCTACCTTTTTAGCAATTATTTCGTCTGTTTCATGGAACAATCTTCTTCTTTCCGAGTGGCCTACAATACAAAACTCCACTCCTATTTCAGACAACATTTTTGCAGATACCTCACCGGTTACCGCACCATCATCATACTCGCTACAGTTTTGTGCAGCAACAGAAAACTGATTCTCCTCGGCGTGGTCAGTTAATAGTTCCAAATAAAGGTATGGAGGCGCCATCACTACACCGGTTTCCAGATTTATTCCTTCTAACAAATCCGAAATTTCAATCATCAAATCATCAGCTTCAGAAAATATTTTGTTCATTTTCCAGTTTCCAATTACTAATTTAGGTTTCATAATCCATATTTTTTAATTATTTATTTTTTACTGTAAAAGAAAATATATAAGATTGATACAATAAGAATGGTGGTTACCAATGCTGTTGCAAGTGAAACCCACAAAATCATTAGTATCTCTCTCATATTGAACGTTTCCAACATCGTGATAGTCAGTTGATGTAGAAAAACCAATCCTCCGACATAAGCAAGAATCCATTTTAAGTCTTTTTCTCCCGGAAGAGGTTTGAAAACCTCATCAGTAGTACGAACTCCGGTAATTATGGAGACCCAAATCGGTTTAAAATAGATCAACAAGAGACAGGCTAAGGAGTGGATTCCATAAGTTTGAAAGAACATATCTATAAAATAACCTGTAATAAAAGCAATCAGGTATTGAAATGTCTTTTTCATTTCCAATGGAAGTAGTAACAGAGGAAGAATATAGACCTGCGGATTGATAAAACCAAACAGATGCACATAATTGAAGATGAACACCTGTAGTGCTATAAAAATTACAAACCGAAACAGATTGGAGGCTATACTATTCATCTTGGAAAGAGGTTTTAAGTGAATCTATTTCTGATCTGTATATATTTTTAATCAAATAGACGGAATTAATAGTTCTAAAATCGGTGGCAAACTTCACTTTAATCGTCAAGAAAGTATTTTTCTCATTGTCATATTTATCGACTACTTTGCCAATCAATAGATTTTGGGGGAACACACTGGAAAATCCACTGGTAAAAATCGAGTCCCCAACATTAACGATCAAGTGCTGAGGTATATCGATCAAATTTCCGATATCGGGTTCATTATCCTCCCAAACCACAGTTCCAATCTGGTTAATCGGCGAAACTCTGGCACTGGTTCTGGAATTCGGGTTGATCAACGGAATAATAGAAGAAAAATTCGCTGATGCCTCTTTCACAACTCCTACTACTGCACCCTGCAAAGACAACACAGCCATATCTGAAGTAACGCCATCATTATATCCTTTATCGATAATGATGTAGTTATGTTTCTTATGGGTAGTTTTAAACACCACATTGGCAGAAAAATAATCATACATTCTTTTTTCAACTATTTTTCCGTAGCGGTTTGTATCCTTAGTTGAATAAGTATAAACTGTATCCAGACTATAGAGAAACATATTTTCTTTTTCACGAAGCAGTTTCAGGTTTTCAGCTACCAGTTGTTCATTTTCGTTCGCCAGCTGAAAATGTCGCAACAGTTTACTCCATCTTTGGTTCAATGGTCCTGTAATTGAATGTGTAGCATTATGGAATAATATTTTTTGATAATGCATGCTATTGTACATCCAAACTATCGAAAGCACCAATAGTACTACAAATACAAAAACATGAAAATATTTTATCAAAAAATCCCGAAGGGCGTTCATTCGCAATTTAAATTATAACCTGCAAAATTACAAAAAAAGATTAAGATTTATAGGATTTGAGGATGAATAGAATTATTTTGAAGGCGGAAGGCGAAAGGCGGAAGGCGGAAATTTAGTTTTGAGCTACTTTTTTAATATAACCTATTGATTTTTAATTATATATATTATTTGGAAATAAAAAAATTTGGGGGGCAGCATCAGTCTTCCTCTTTTTTCATTTTATCACCCCACTCTGGAATGTTATCCTTTTGAGAAAAACCTTATGAAGGCGGAAGGCGGAAGGCGGAGGGCGGAATAAATTACGAATTACGTGTTTTACAAGGTAGAAAGTAGAATTTAGAATTAATTGGGAACGATATTGCATTTCCCTAATTTAACCCTCTAAAGCTAATATTATAATAAATTTGGGCTAAAGCCCGGTATTGGTAAAGAGCATTCCCAACCCCGACATAAATGTCTGGGCTATTGATGTGAATATCAATGAGATACGGTAGTTATTTAACAATTTTCAACTTTCAATTTACGACAAAAACTTTCGACTTTTGACTTTCGACTTTTTCAGCCCGTAATTCGTAATTCGTAATTCGTAATTGGTCAAATATTCTCCAAAAGCTATAAAATAGAAGAGTGGGGTGATAAATTAGCAGTTACGGGAGGTTTTGTCTGCCCCCCTCTTTTTTACTTTTATAAAAAAAGAAAAATAAAAAATTAAGAGAAGAAAACAATCAAAAAAAAGCGATTTATTTCTTCCCTTTTCTGCGTTGAGCCCTTTCTTCCCAGGGAGGAGTCGGATTTTTATCCTTCCAGAGTCCCTTTTTCTCTGCTTTGGCATCCTTTTCCATTTGGGCTAACTCCGAATCTTTATTGTACTTTTTGTAGTGCCATGCATAGCCGGCTTTCAACATCTCGCGACTCAATTCCCGACCATCTTCGAGGTAGGAAAATGCCACTGTTCGTCCATAATGATCTTCAGTAACCTCCTTCAAAGTCACTTTTTGGTGCATACAGAGGTCAGAAAGATATTGCTTCGCCATTTTATAGTAGGGCATTCCCCTTTCCGGTGCATCAATCCCTTGCATCCTTACCCTGACAGTCGTTTTATCGGGAGTTAACAACTCATAAGTATCCCCATCCATCACCTTAACAACCACTCCTGTAATCTGATCTTCAGATTCTTGAGATTGAGATTGAGAGCGCCCTGCATAGTAATAAAAAAGAAAAACAAAGGCAACAGCACCAAGTAAAGATATTATTCTGAGCGTTTTTTTCATAATTTTTATAAAAAATCAGCTTAACATTATAACAAACTTTGAACCATATCAATAATTCTTTTTCTCAACTTCTTTAAATGTGTTACCTGATCACTTTTTCTTTGTAGCAAATAGAAGTAAGATTTAAACAGTTTTTTTACCCCAATCAGCCAATAGAAAAGGAACTTATAACTAATGGCGGCGGCAATCAACCAGAGTATGGTGAAGAATAGGGATTTAAGTGAAAAAATGAGTATCAGAAAGAGAATCAGGTACCATAAAGGAGAAAACAACAGCGGTAATGCAAAACGAATACTGGACTTCAACTGACGATCTTTGATTTTTTTGGTCACCCATTCAGTCAGCCAGATCGGGATAAAATGATGGACCAATCCAAAAAGAAATAGCGGGATACTCAATGTCAGCAGAAAATCCTTCCATAACGCCCTACCCCACGTTTGAGGATTTGCCAACTCTTGATCGCCAAACTCTTCCTGATCCAACAAATCGCAATAGTTCCGGGTTTCCTCTATGATCTTCAGATACTCTGCTTCATTCTCATCTTTGAACGCCATCAATCGATCGATCACTCTTTTCTCCTCAATAAACCGCTGATAAAAATCATTCTTATCGCGCTTATCCAGTCGCTCTTCTGAGACCATCAGACGAAGCATATCTAACTCCCGATAGTGCTCGCGATCACTGATATCGATCATCATTTTTTGGAGATGAGTACGCACTTTGTCATTCAACAGCTGATAGGCATGATTGGGTTCTTCCTGATAGGCAGGATAAAGTTCCCGGAAAGTAATCGGCTCTCCCACCACAGCCAGCAGGTCGCCGCCTCTGTACTCATACGTAGAATAGTGAATGGTAATCGGTAAAACTTGTAAATCCAGCTTATAGTCGGAAAGCTCTACCGCTGTAAAACAGATTCTTGGGAACCCTTTCTTAAAGGGACCTAAGTAGCGCCCGTGCTGATGTTGTGCCTCGGGGTACATCATGAGCGTCCCCCCTTTTTTTAATATTTCACCAGCCAATAAAAAGATATCATTATTGCGACGAACGTCATTCCTGTCACCATCCCGGGTTCTAAAAGTGGGTAAAATTTTGAGAAATCTCAATAAACGGGCGATAAAGTCACGCTTAAAAATATCACCCCGGGCAATAAAAACGGGCTGACGACCATCCTTAAAAAGGAGTAATTGCGTCATCGGATCCATCAATCCATTCTGATGGTTGGCAATCACTATACAGGGAGTTCCTTTGGGAGGAATATGCTCCTCGCCCACAATCGTTACGGATCGATAAAAAGACCTAAACCCACTTTTTATCAAAGGAGCCAGAAAAGCATAAAGGCGCGAGTGCCGATCAATATTGTCAAAATTGATCATCGAATCAGTATTTGGTTATCGTAATTGCATCTCTTTGATCAGATTCTGAGCATTGGCGTAGTAATCAATGATATAAAGGATATATCTCACGTCCACGCTAATATTTCGACACTGATTGACATCATAATAGAGGTCGCTCATAGTTCCCTCCCACATGCGGTCAAAGTTGATTCCTACCAATTCCCCATTGCCATTCAAAATCGGACTTCCGGAATTACCGCCTGTAGTATGGTTAGCCGCAATGAAAGCCACTCTCAGATTACCCTCTTTGTCAGCATATTTTCCAAAATCCCTCTTCAAAAGCAACTCTTTCAAACGCGCATCCAATTGATAATCAAAGTGATCCGGATCCTCTTTTTGCAAAATTCCATCTGAAGTAGTATAAGGTAAATAATAAATCCCGTCAATAGGTGCAATGCCCAACATTTTGCCATAAGCAACGCGCATGGTCAGGTTGGCATCGGGGAAAAGTACGCGCTCCGGCTCAACATCCATCAAACACTGTAAATAGAGCTTGTAATATTGATCTAAATTAGCATTAATAGGTGGAATTTGATTGTTTTGCAATTCACGATGCGCTGCCAATGCATCTTTAAAGAGTTGATTATTATTCAACCAACGCTCTAACTTTTTAATCTTTTTTGCACTCAAATAATTTACAAACTGCTCAAATTGCTCTTGAGACGAAAAAACAGAACGCTCATACAATTCTTCACTTAGCACCTTTAAAGTAGGTAAAGAGACAGCATAATAATCTTTTATTGCATCAGGAATCTGATCTTGAGGCATAACATTAAAATAATGGTGCAACAAAGCTACAAAAATCTCTTTATCGATCGGTTTGTAGAAAGAGGGATAAAAACCTTTGGAGAGTGCCAACAATTTCTCTTTTGTCATTTCCATAGTGCCTATTTCCTGACTTTCAAGAATATTGCGTACTTTTTCTACAAAACCCGGTAACTCCACTGCGGTAAAGGTTTCCCTTAAATAAGCAGCCTGGTACTCTAACTGTTTAGACTTACTGTATTCACTTTCAATATCTTGCAGCAATGTACCATATTTGGAATTCCACGTCGGATTTTGCTTAATCTTCTCATGAAGCGCTTTTTCCTGTTGCTTTTTCACCTCAATTACATTGGAGTTTTGGATTCCTTGGTTTTCACCAATCCATTTCTTCCAACCATTGGAAATAGAGTTAGCCTTTGCAGCGTACATCAAACGAAGTTCTGCCGATTCAGCCATATATTTCTTCATGATATCCAAACGTTTACCTCGTTGGGTAATCGCCGGCGGATTTCTATAGTTCACAACCAAATCCACCCCGTCAGAAGTATAATATTGCATGGTTCTCCCCGGATAACCTATAACCATCGTAAAATCACCTTCTTCAATTCCTTTTGTTGAGATAGGCAAAAAATGGGGGGAGTTCATGGGAATATTCTCCTTGGAATAGGCAGCAGGTTCTCCATTAGGTGCTGTATAGATGCGGTACAGAGAAAAATCTCCGGTATGACGAGGCCAAACCCAATTGTCCGTATCCCCACCAAACTTACCGATTGTTTCGGGAGGAGTTCCTACCAAACGCACATCGGAATAAACCTTGTAAATGTACATATAGTATTGATTCCCGTAATATAAAGGTTTTATATTGACCCGATATTTACCCTCTTCACTACTCTCTTTGATTAATTGTTCTATATTGGTTGCAATTTGGATATCCTGTTTATTTTGATCACTTTTTAAATCTACGTCTTTCATTACTGCTTCGGTTACATCTTCCATTCTAACCAAAAACGAAACCTCTAAACCCGCGCAATGAATCTCCTCTTCATAACTTTGAGCCCAAAAACCATCATGCAGATAGTTGTTTTCCATCGTGCTATATCGTTGAATGTAGGAGTATCCACAATGGTGATTAGTTAGTAACAAGCCGTTTGGAGAGATCAATTCTGCAGTACAGCCTCTCCCAAAAAGTACCACAGCATCTTTTAAGCCGGAATGGTTGATACTGTATATATCCTCGGCAGTCAGCTTAAAGCCCATTTGTTGCATTTCTGCTTCATTTTTTTGCAATAACAGAGGAACCCACATACCACCATCGGCAAGGGCATAGAGAAATAAAGATAAAAAACCGATTAAAAATAGTACTCTTTTCATTATTCTAATTTAATTAATAAGCTAATTTGCAAAGATAAATAAAAATGATGAGTTTTATTGATAGAATTGATAACACGCTATGAAAAAAATAATCTATTTTTGCAGTCTAAGGATATAAAGTGATCTTTAAAATTTATTCGACTAATCACGTTTAGATAACTATATGGAAGACAACAATATATTATTTGCCTTTTTATTGACCCTTTTCGCCGGATTATCCACCGGTATTGGGAGTCTTATGTCTTTGTTATCCAAGAAGTTCAATCCGAAGTTCTTATCTTTTTCGTTAGGTTTTTCTGCCGGTGTCATGATCTATGTTTCGTTGGTTGACATCCTGCAAAAAGCAAGGGAATCATTGTCATCACCTGAGGTATATGGCAAAACCTGGGGAGAATTGTACACTGTAATTGCTTTTTTTGTCGGGATTGGAGTGATCGCCTTGATTGACAAACTGATACCTTCCTACGAAAACCCGCACGAAATCAAGAATATTGATGAGGAGAATTACAAGGCATCAAAAAGAAAAAATTTGGCACGCATGGGGATCTTCTCCGCAGTTGCCATCGCAATACACAACTTTCCTGAGGGATTGGCAACCTTTATGGGTGCACTCAGTGAACCCAAGTTAGGAATCTCAATAGCCATAGCTGTTGCCATTCACAATATTCCGGAAGGGATTGCGGTCTCCGTGCCGATCTATTTTGCCACAAAAAGCAGAAAGAAAGCGTTCTGGTATTCATTTTTGTCAGGATTAGCTGAACCGTTGGGTGCTATTATTGGTTACTTTCTACTCAGTTCCATTTTCAGCGAAGCCACCTTTGGTTTTGTCTTTGCCGGTGTTGCCGGAATCATGGTTTATATCTCCCTGGATGAACTACTACCTACCGCCGAAGAGTACGGAGAACATCACATTGCCATTGGTGGTCTGGTTGCCGGAATGGCGATCATAGCGGTCAGTTTGGTGCTAATATAGTGAACCATATTAGGAACTAGTGCTTCTGATAAAGCTCATAATTATTGAGTTCTAAAGGTACAATTACATATTGTGAAGGAACCTCAAAATTACTATGTTTATCTACCAATAAATACTTTTCATTTATTGGGATATTATAATTCAAACTAATGTAATGATATCTGGCAAAGTAACCATGCAATGACCAATCTGTTCTTATTTTTGGTTCTACGGCTAGCATTGAATTTTTAGGAACAATATCTCCGACAGCGCGAACATCTTCAATTTTATGTTCATCTCTACCTATTTTATTTGAATTGTACAGAACAAGAGAGATACCGATTGCAAAAATCAGTATACTCGCATATTTAAATATTTTAAATTTGACACCTCCTGTCTTGATCTTTTTCATCAGATAACTAACTCGTTCTACTATCAATAATGCAAATGCTATGCTAAAGAATGGAAATGTAGGCAAAATGTAAAACCCTCTTTGTTTCATACTAATCATCATGGGTATAACTCCTGATAATCCGAGCAATAAAAAAACCAAAAAACATTTAATGTTGGAGTTTGAAAACCTAACTTTAAATGTAAATGCAACCGACAGTAAAATTAACAAAAAAATCGGGATGAGTTCAAGAAATAATCGTATCAAAATATAGAATCGAGTCTCAACAGTTTGAATATTCTGAACACTATCAATAACTTGCTTGTTAATATACATAAGAATACTGTCAATACTCTCAGGAACAACGAAATATAAAACTACAAAAGGCAGGAATGTTGAAAAGAGTAATAAAGAAGTGTCTATAAAAAATCTCTTAAAGCTAATATTTCGTTTTATTAGAAATATCCAAAAAATAAATGTGAAAGGAAAAAACCCAACAAAACCTTTAGATAAAAAGGCTCCAAACAATGAAAATCCTGCCAAAAACAAATAAAGAAAACGTCTATTTTCGAAACTTTTTAAAATAAATAAAACTGACAAACTTGTAAAAATCATCATTGTGTTTTCAAGCATATTATTTGGTATTGCCCAAGAAACAAGAGGTATTGTTATCCATAACAGTAATGGCAACCAAGCTGTTTGATTTGAATCACTTACAATCAGTTTTTTCCATATTCTAACAATAATAATTCCTGTTACTACGTAAGTTAAAAAGGAATATAACCGCTCAACATAAATATTATCACCTAAAATTTTAAAAAATAAACTTTGCAAACCAAACACCAATGGAGGATGTCCAACAAAAACGGGGGATAATGTCTTTGTTAAGTGTGGGTGCCAAAAATCTCCAATCCCATTTGCAAGATTCCTTGATATTGTGGCGTATAAAAGACCATCTAAAAACATTCCATCAGACAGCATAGCGGGACTAATAATTAGTAAAAGTATCCCAAAAACGCTCAAATAAAAAGGATATAAATTATTTTTCATGATTCAAATATTATACAATAGTTACCGGTTTGTCCATTGGTTATTTAGATAGGGTTATGTTAATTTTATAAGCATAAAATTATTTATTTAATAATGTTACATCACAGCAATCATCCCAACTTTTCCTCCTCTGCAACAAAAGAATCATAAGTTAACAGACTCATAAACAATGCTATAAAATTGGCTCCTGAGCCGGTTTCAAACATGGACTCTGTCATCAAATTAAGAGCAACAATGAAAATGAAAGCCAACAAAAGTAGCTTCTTTCGCTTAAACGCATGATAAAAAGGATATCCCAAATAGAAAATTAAAATCCCAAATCCTATTATCCCGACTGTTAGGAGTGTTTGCAGATATTGATTATGAGGATTTAAACGAGCATTATATAGATTTATATAGCCTTGTTCTTTATACGCCTCTGCCATCACATCTATGGCATCTCCGGTACCGGTACCTAAAGGAAGATGTTTCATAGATTGTTGAAATGCAATTCTCCAGGCTACTAATCGTTGAGAAGTACTCCCGTGGGGTGAATGTAAATCCTTCTTGGTACGCTCACGGGAAAGATCTTTGATTGCTGCGGGTACCCGATTCGTCGAATTCGATCCATAATGCATGACTCCAATAGTCAACCCACCCAAGAAAAGCATAAATAAGATACTTTTTGAAAACTGCCATTTAGTTTTATTAATCAAAAACAAAAAAGCAATTAAAAGCATAACAAGAAGAATAAGGATTCCTGCTTTAGACTGTAACAAATAATTGTATATAAATAAAACTATAATTCCAACGGTAAGAATGATCCGTTTCCATCGCCGCATCGATATTTTTGAAAAATAGAGATAATAAAGAGAAGCAACAAAAGCAAAGGTTACGTACATGGATAGGTATACGGGATGCATATTGCGCCAGGATGGAGCGCCAGTTTGAAATCGATAGAGACTTATCGGGATGTGAGTTGCGTTCTGATAAAAGAAGAGGAACGACTTGGGATAATTCAAATACTTACAAAAAGAGCAAGTGATATTGAAAATCGCCATCAAAATAGTTGAAAAAATAAAAATCAAAATCAGACGCTGTCTTACTTTTGGAGTAAACCACTGGGGATCCATACTAAACAGAATGAGCGGAGCCAGGAGAAACCACAACTTATTCTCCAGATTAGTAATTCCTGACTTCAGATTGGACGTATAAAGCAGACCTATCAAATAGATAATATATAGAGAGATAAAAATAATAAAAAAGGAACGGAGACGATTTTGGAACAATCTCACTTTACGCTCTTTCCAGTTCCAATGTACGATCAAATTAATGATGAGTAGAATAGCAATGGGTAGGGTAAAGAAAAGTGTAAAAGGAGTCGTTATCATCAAAGCCGATAACAAGTAAAAATTGATCTTAAATTCCCTTCCTATTGAATCCATCCTATTGATTACCTTGTTTAGTTATATAATCCTCAAAAAAAACAATATCTTCCGGATAGGTGATTTTAAAATTCTCCGATGCACCTTCAACTACTTTGATCGGAATTTGAGGCAAATAGTAGTGCACTAAGGAACAATCATCTGTAACCTTTTTTTGAGAATCCAACAAAGCCAACCGGAAAGCCTCTCTAATTACAGACAAATGGAATCCTTGAGGGGTTTGCGCTCTGTAAACCTCACTTCTATTGGGGTAATGAGCTACCTCCTTATTTGAATCCACTTCAACGATAGTGTCAGCTGATGGAATTGCTGTTAAAACAGCTTTATAGTCTTGTAAAGCAGATAATACCCTTGAAACCACCTCCGTCGTGATTAACGGACGAGCAGCATCATGAAACAAAATATGAGCCTCTGAGACATCTTTGTAGTAATTTAGTGCCGCTAGGGTCGATTCATAGCGCTCCTTTCCTCCTTCAATCTGTGCCTTAATCTTGGGATATTGTTCCAGGTCAATATAATCACCCAACTTTCCGGCAAAATCAGGGGAAAGAACCACACTAATCTCATCAATCTGCGGATTGGCATGAAAAACAGCAATAGTGTATTCAATAATCGGCTTCCCATGGATGAGAATCCATTGCTTTGGAAGATCCTCACCTACTCTTTTCCCCAATCCGGCAGCTAAAATAACTACTATTTTTTTCATCTGTTACCTGTTTATCGATTCACTTCCGCTTGAAAAGATTTCTTAAAAAACACCTTGTACAGGCCATGCCAATACCCTACTCCATAACTTACATGCACCACAAAAAAGACCCAGGGCATGACAAAATAGAACTTCCAATCCGCCCACTTGCGAGACCCTTTTCTTCCATAATCCAACGCAGTGCCGATATAAATTAAAAGCACCAGTAAAAAAGGATAAATTATGTAGGGAACTGTTGCCGCAAGAATAGTTCCTACAATAAGTCCCAGTACAAAAAGTGGAGGAACAAACTGTCTTAGCGTTGCAGGTGAACCTAACTTCTTATTTACCAAAGGTTTATATAAACCATATTGATAAAACATACGAGATGTTTTCCTGATTGTATCACGGGCATAGTAGTCAGAAACAATTTGAGGTACCAAATAGACACTTCCCCCATATTTTTTGATCCGAGCATTAAACTCATCATCTTGATTACGAACCAGTTCCGTATCAAAAAGACCAATCTCATCAAAAACAGATCTTCTAAAACAACCAAATGGTACAGTATCCACTTTCCTAACCTGAGAGATTCCCACTCTGAAATAGGCATTTCCCATTCCAAACTTGGAGGAAACTACCTCCGCAATCACACGGGCTGTTGTTGTGGGTTTCGGCGGCAGAGTTCTACATAAACCACCCACATTATCAGCTTCAAGACGCAATTGCCAACGCACTAAATCCAGAATATAGTTTCGTGGATAGATTGCATGGGCATCAATACGGATAATCAAATCCCCTATTGCTTGTTCAATCCCATAATTCAATGCGTAAGGAACAATTTTTTCAGGGTTCTCTACCATTTTAATCCAAGGATAACGTTCCGTATAGGAGGCAATGAGTTCCCGGGTACGATCCTGACTCCCCCCATCAATTAAAAAAAACTCCATTAAAGAATGAGGATAATCAGAAGCAATGACAGATTCAATACACTCTTCCACATAGTTTTCCTCATTATAAACCGGACAAATGACAGAAATAAATGGAAGATCTTCATTTTCAGCAATTTGCTGATATCGATAAAAATAGGGAGCAAAAAGAGAAAGATAGCTGTTTGCAATCATATTCCAATCAAATGGAGTTAAATCCAGATTAGCGACCTCTCTGCAGTACTCATCATAATGATCAAACAGATTGAACATGGCATCCCTCACAGCAGTAGGATCTTTCAAATTAGCAGCAATACCAACTTTCTGATTTTCAAACAATTGATCTATCGCTTCCCCTTTGGTATAAATTACAGGAAGCCCTTGAGAGAGAGCCTCCAGATAAACCAATCCAAAAGTCTCCGACTTGGAAACCATAATGAACGCATCAGCCTCTCGATAATATTGCTGCAATCGTTCCTTATCATACTCTACACCATGATAAAAAATGGCTTCCGAATTTTGTTCAATCAATTGTAACACAGCTTGTTCCCTATCACCACCACCCCCTACAAGGTGCAATTCCCAATCGGGTCTCTCTACTCTGGCTTTCAAAAACGAATCAATCAAAAACTCCACATTCTTATTTTGATCAAACTTGCCGACATACAACCACTTAAAAGGTTTCCTAAGTTCCCTTTTCTCTCTGTGAAGATGCCAGTAGGGATCCAATCCGTTAGATATTACTATTGATTTTTCCTCTAATATTTTTTGAATTTTAAAAAAGGGGGGAGCCAAATACGCGCTCTTCTGTTGTGCAGGAGAAATAAAAATCACTTTTTGAGCATTTCTGACAATCTCCCTTCCCAGATGCCACAAATGGGGCATCTTCTTGAGATAAAAGTTAATATCAGTCCCCCTTATCGTAACACTGTATGGTATTCCATAATACTTCCAGCATCGGTAAGCAATAATCCCTTCCGAAAAAAGAGTGGCAGCATGAACATAGTTAATTCGAAAGAGATCTACACTATTTAACAACAAACGCCACTTGATTCTGAGCTTATAAGGGAACCAATATTTGTAAAAAAAGTGCGAATTAGTCAACGGAACTACCTTTTCTTCGTAAAGCGGGTCCTCATATAAGGATCTGATATCTTGAAAACCAACACCGGTTCTGGCCACAGAAAAGAGAGTAATATTCAGTTGTTCTTCACTATTCATCAAGGCATTACACAACTGATGATGCACCTTCGAATTCAAATGATCTTCCGATATATAAAGTAGATTCATTCCTATTTCTAATTGAACAACAAAAATAACATTTTATTTGTACTTTTGTCGCTTAAAATTTCATAAATTTTTATGGACCCTATTCTAAAAATTGAAAAGGACCGCGTTACGAACTCTTTGGCTAGATCTTTTTTGATCACTTTGATCCCAATTTTAGCCTTTATTATCAACGATGTCTTTGTCCTGCAGTGGAACGAATGGGGAATTCATCCTCGCGAATTTGATCATGTGTGGAGTGTTCTGTTAATTCCTTTTTTACATGCAGATTACGAACATCTCTTTTCCAACATGATCCCTCTTTTTGTTCTCTCTTTTGGATTACTCTACTTTTTTAAAAAAAGAGCATACCTGATCATGCTGTTCAATCTACTTGTTAGTGGTATTTTAATTTGGAGTTTTGGAAGAACCGGAAATCACATTGGAGCCAGCGGTTTGATCTATGCCTTTATTTTTTTTATGGTAACCATCTCCTTGATTAAACGAGAAAAATCACTAATGGCCTTCTCTCTGATTGTTATTTTTTTGTACGGCAGTGTAGTTTGGGGCTTTTTTCCTCAACTTTTCCCGGGTAAAAATATCTCTTGGGAGGGACATGTTGCCGGTGCAGTAAGCGGAATTGTTCTGGCATGGGTCTTCAGAGATGAGGGTCCACAGAGAAAGATTTTCTTTGAAGATGAAATCGAGGAGGAGGAAGGAGAAGAAGAGGAAAATAATGAAGAAAATATGTTTGATGAAAACATTTAAAAATGCTTGAAATTTTGAGAAAAATGTTGTAATATTGCAAAGTTATAAGAAAGTAGTTAAACCCTTATTAACACACTATTGATCAAAAGAATACTCTATGGTAGAAATGATTAAATCGAAAGCGTTGGAAGTGAATCTCTCACGCACTCAAAATATTCCTTATACAATTCCCGAAAAACATCTTTGGTTTATCGGTCTCTCTGAACAATATTGGGGAATCCATAAAAGAGCTGATGAGTTCTTTAATGAGTTTCATCATCCTTTTTCTAATCGTAAAGATGTAATCCTACTGATTGTAAATGTCGTAAATAGCGACTTCTGGATCTATAAGGAGATGGAAGAACTGGAAAGAGTGATTGAGATTATTCTGGATATTTTTGAACAATTAATGAAAGAGAATCTTCCTGACGAACTCTATAAACAGCTTCTCTTTGTCTATCTTAACTTTATTGATGCTCATTACGACTCACTTTCCCGTTTTGATCGGTTTCCAAAGCAAATTCTGGAACAGTTTGATCACTACTTTGATCAACGCCCTTTCAGCTTCTTTATCAACATCGGCTATTTTAAGAAAAAGCTGGAAAAACCGGCATTAAATCCTGCTACTGCTGACCCCTGCTTCAAGTTGATGCATAAAATGATCAATCACCATATTTCCTTCTGGAAAGAAACAACCAGAATTGAAGAATGGTACCTGGAACATCAGGATAAAATGAGTGAAGATTATCTTCCCACTATTGCTGAAACAGGAAGTAAAATATTTGATTATTACGAAGAAAAGTCCGGTAAAGCACAATCCTGGCAAGATCTGAATGAAATTACCTTTACGGTTACCGATGTGATTGATGCTTTGATGGAAAAGATCTACTTCTTTAAAAAAGCACCGGAACAGTTTGTCTACATTTTTTATTTACTCCACTTACCCGGAACTATCTATCACCGTGAATATATTCTCATTGAACTCAACAAAATCATCAAGAAGATCAGTACAGAGTTGAATGAAGATGAGACTATTGAGTCAATTGACGCACTTTTTCTACAGTTCAGGGAGTTTAAAAAGAACTACATGAATATGATTCTGGACTCCATCCTAACCCTTGGGAAAGAGATCCTGAATACTGAAAATCTAACCCTAATTCACCATCTGGAAAATCAGATGATCAACTTTGGATTTGTGAATCCGGGAGTAACCTATATGACCAACGACTGGGAATTGAAAGTCGACCCCTGTCATGTTAAAAACATTCGTGTTTGGTTGGAGTTGATAGAGTATCGACCTGAAACCATGAAACGACTGCTCTCAGCACTCATTATCAACTTGAGAATTGGGGGAATATTTATCTTTGATACCGATTTTTTCCAAAAAGATATCACTAAACTACTCAATTCCGATATCTTCCCTATCTACAAAAAAGTAAAGCAGTTGGCCGGTATTTTTCCGGTTTACTTTAATGAGATCGGAGCGGAAGGATTATTACGTGATGTATCAACCAAAATCGATGAGATAACCCACCGAAATGATATCCTGATCCACTTTTTAAGAAAACAGATTCACACGGAAGGGAATAACTCACACATTCAAATCACCATGGATGTAATCCATTTCTGGTATCACAAAGACAAAAAATGGATCTCAAAAGTAGTGCCTCAAAATGTGTTTGATCAGGTTGATGAAGATGGCATGTTTGTGAAGGGAGTTCATGAACTCCTGGTGAAAACCTGTGAGAAACATCAGATTGAAATTGAAAAGCTGATAGAAGTAGAAAAAGATGAACTGGCAAAAATGATTCAGACAGTCGGACATGAAGATAGTGTCGATGTAGAACGGGTGATGTTGATTATTGAACTCTATCAACTGCTCAAAGAAAAATATATTTTCGCCAGTACCAATATTGTGGCGATCCTCAATAGGCATACCTTTGTGGATAAAGAGGATATCGACAAATTGGAAAACCTACTTGATACTGAAAACAACGTAGCTCTCCTCAAACATATCCATGTGATGATCAACAAACTCAATGAGATCATCTTTGATCCCAACCCTTCTGAAGGAATGGAAAATGTGTTCTATAAACGACACATTGCATTCGGGATCCCATCCATGTACGGTTACTACAAGGAACCTAAGTTTGATGCTTTAGGACTCATATTCCGATTGGAGAGAATTGCGCTGGTGATCATGAAGCGGATTATAGCGGAAATCAATATTGACTACTTCACTCTTAAAACAATTCGTGAAATCTTAGACCTGATTCAACTCTTCCAGGAAGGGCTACATTGCGAAGGAATCCACCTCCAAAACTTTGACTCCAACCTCAAGATGCTGCAATTCAGTTTAACCTCCGGCTGTTTTACGCTCAAACAGTACATCAACATTTTCCAATTTATGGAAAAAAACATCAAGGAGATCACGAACACCTACTTCATCCAACCTTATGAAAAACTGCTCCCAACCATCATCACTCAGCATTTACCCGAAGATACTGATCCTTATACTCTGAAAAAAATCATTGCACAAAAATCCGAGATTTTTTACCGGGAATCAATCGCATCCTCCTTCAACATCCAGTTGTTGGATAACTTTATGGGAGAAGTGCTGACTAAACTCCGGAAACAGATTAACTCCCTGACTGAAGAGGAGGCTAAGCGCATTATGACTTATGATGACAACCTGAGTATCAGTCCTTTATACAAAAAAACACCCTTAATTGATAACCCCGTATTTTTAGGAAATAAAGCTTACAATCTCAAAAAACTCTATTTGAATCAATACCCGGTTCCCCCCGGATTTGTAATTACAACAGAAGTGTTTAGACGGATTGATGAAATCCAGAAGATTGACAAACTCAATGAACGGGTGGATCAACTGATTGCTTCTCATCTCAAAAAGCTGGAAGAACTCACCGGTCTGGAATTTGGGAACTCCGAAAAACCACTGCTTTTAAGTGTGCGTTCCGGATCTGCGATCTCTATGCCGGGTGCAATGAATACCTTCTTGAATGTCGGATTGAATGATGATATTACCGAGAAGTTGAGTAAAATGGATAATTATGCCTGGACCTCGTGGGACTGTTATCGCCGTTTAATCCAAACCTGGGGAATGTCTTATGGATTGGAACGTGACCAGTTTGACCAAATCATCATTGACTACAAGAAAAAATATAGTGTCAACCAAAAAGTAGAGTTTGCTCCTCATGTGATGCGGGAAATTGCTTTTGAATACAAGAAACTACTGGCAAAATACAGCATTGAGTTTGAGGAAGAGCCTTTTGCACAGCTTAAAAAAGCAATTATTTCAGTTCTCAACTCCTGGGATACTGTTCGGGCTCAGGCATACCGTAAACACATGCATATAGCCGATGAGTGGGGAACTGCTGTAACGATCCAAAAAATGGTGTTGGGAAATATCCATATTGAATCAGGATCCGGTGTTCTCTTTACAAAAGATGTTCAGGAACAAGGTGATGAGATCAATCTTACCGGTGACTTTACCTTCATCAGTCAAGGAGAAGATATCGTGGGCGGATTGGTAAAAACATTACCTATCAGTGAAAAACAAAGAGTTAAAGGAGTGTACAGTTCACCTATTTCACTGGAAAGTACCTATCCTGAAATCTATCAACGTCTATTGGAAATTTGTACTAAGATGCTGGAAGAAGGGAAAATGGCACACCAGGAAATAGAGTTTACGTTTGAAACCTCACGGGGTGAAGACCTTTACATCCTGCAAACCAGAAATATGACGTTCCATTACCAAAGCAGAATGGAAGTATTTGATACTCCCGAAGAAAAAATGGAGCGTGTTGGTAGCGGTATCGGTATCGGATCTCAGGCTCTCAATGGAGTGATTGTCTTTGAATTACAAGATATTGACTGGATAAAGAAGGAAAATCCAAATATTAATGCTATCTTAGTGCGTCCTGATACGGTTCCGGACGATATTGAGATTATCTTTGAGTGTGACGGACTGCTTACAGCCAGAGGAGGTGCTACTTCCCACGCTGCCGTAACAGCCGGCACCTTGGGTAAAACCGGAGTGGTGAACTGCAACGACCTGATCGTGTATGAACAGGATAAAAAATGTACGATCGGAGGAGTGTTGTTCAACCTCTTTGATCCTGTTGCAATAGATGGGAAAAACGGATTTATCTACAAAGGTAACTATCCGATAAAAATTGAAGAATTTTAATTTATCAACCGTTTAAAAATATAATGCTATGATGATCAATCTAAAAACAAAAAATCTATTAGGGATAAATGGATCCGGAAGAATTGGAAAACTTACTCTTTGGCACCATTTAATCTCACGTAAGTTTGATGGCGTAGTACTCAACGTTGGACGTATTGTGGGTAAAAGCCTGGATGACCTGGTTCAAACCATCACTACCGACTCCACTTACGGTTCATTAAGTCACTTCCTTTATGGAAGATGCGGAAAACCTTGTGATATCCAGGTAGATTATGACGAGCAAGTGATAGTCATTGATGGATTTCCTGTTAAAGTGCTGAACACTGAACGAAATCCGGCCGATATCAACTGGAAAGCAGAAGGTGTGCGTATAGTGGTTGATTGTACCGGAAAATTCTTAGATCCTAACATCCCTGACAACGATCCTAAAGGATCCATTACAGGACACTTAGCCGCCGGAGCTGAAAAAGTGATTGCCAGTGCTCCATTCAAATCTAAAAAAGGAGAAATAGATATTGATCGTTTCCCTACTATTATTTATGGGATTAATCATAACGCCTTTGATCCCGGAAAACACCATATCATCTCCGCAGCCAGCTGTACCACTACCGGTCTGGCATATATGATGAAACCGCTCCTGGAAGATAGAGAGACTCGTGAAGTACTTACTGCTTCCCTCTCTACCATACACGCCGCTACTAATAGCCAAAGTGTACTGGATACAGTACCCACAACCAATACTTCCGACCTGCGTAAAAACAGATCCGTACTCAACAATATCATTCTCTCCTCTACAGGTGCTGCAAAAGCGTTGGAAAAGGTGATCCCTGAAGTTTCACAATTTGGATTTATGGCAGATTCCATCCGTATTCCTACAACGACAGTTTCCTTAATCGCTCTCAATATTACCTTTAACTCTCGTCTCAATGACTCCGGAAACCCCTATATCAACGGTAATTATATTAAAAATATCTATAAAAAAGCCGCTGAAGGAGAACATAAAGGACTTCTGCATCTATCAATGCAGCAAAATGTTTCTATGGACCTCATAGGTAAACGAGCTGCCGTTGTGATTGAAGGACAAGAGATCCACACCCGTACCGGATTCTTAAGAATTCCTAAGGATATTCTACATCAGGTAGGTGCTAACCTGGAAGATGTGAATATCCCGGTAACACACGCTAAAATTATGGGCTGGTACGACAATGAATTTGGAAGTTATGTAACCTGTTTGGGTTACTTAACCGAGCACGTTGCTTCGCAATTGGCTTAATTTATACAAACCTCTCCCCTATTGGAGTAACCCACAAATCCGACTCTCGTTATGGAAAAAACTGCTATTCTTTTGGGAGCCACAGGATTAACAGGTGGAGTACTGTTGCACCGTCTGTTGGATGATCCTGATTTCGGCAGGGTGATTGTTTTTACACGGAGGACTACAGGAGTGCTTCATCCTAAATTGGAAGAGCATATCGTAGATCTTCTTCGTCTGGATTTGGTAAAAAAAGAAATTAGGGGGGAGGTTATCTTTTGTTGCATCGGTACTACAAAAGCAAAGACACCCAATAAAAAACTCTACGCAAAAATCGACTATGGAATTCCTGTCCAGGCAGGAAAAATAGCCGCTGAGAATGGAATACAAAGCTTTATTGTCATCTCTGCATTAGGCAGTAATCCCAAAAGTCGCATATTTTACAACTACCTCAAAGGACGAATGGAGGAAGCCCTGTTGCTGCTGCCTATCCCCCATTTACAAATTTTGCGTCCCTCCCTGATTGGAGGTAAGAGAAAAGAAAAACGCACAGCTGAAAATATCAGCAAATTCGTGATGGGTGCACTGGATTTCATTATTCCCACAAAATACAAAATGGTCACCCCTCAGGAAATTGCCAAAACGATGATCCATCTCGCGAAACATCCCTCCCAACATACCATCATTACCAACACGATGATCAAAAATCTGGGAAAAAAACCTAAATTTGAAGGCGGAAGGTTGAAGGCGGAATCAATTACGAATTACGGAAAGATAAATTTTAATTGAACGTGGCTGTAGAGACGCAATGCACATTATCATATAAATAACCACAAAATGATCCATTCGTTCATTCCCGAAATTCGAAATCATTTCCAGAGTGGGGAGACAGAATAACTGAAGAGGAATGCCTATTCTGCCCCCCTTTTTTTTTATATTTCATAAAAACAGAAAAATCAAAAATTATAAAACCCTGAAGAGGCACCCAATCATTTGTTTCCCTTAATGTAATATTCTCCTTTAATCTCCTTATTATCAATCTTTTGTCGGGTTTCCATTTCTACTTTTTGGGTTTCTTCATCACTTCCCCAATGTTCTACTATTTCCTGAACAAAATTCCAACCATCTTCCAGAAATGAAAATTTGAGTTTGATTTTAAAATCTTCCCAGGTTTCGGAATAGCCGATTGCTTTTCTATTTTTGTTAATCTGTTTAATGTTTTCAGGTGGATAAATAAAAAGAGTTTCTCCTATGATAATATGATGTCCATAATCATCTCCATATTGTATCGTTGGTTCTACGCTTAAAAACATTTTTCTATTGGCTTGACACTCATCATACATCCTTATAAAAACTCTAACATCAAGATTCCCTTTTTTCACTTCTTCCTTTAACAAATCAAATGGTAACTCAATCAAATTCTCTTTACTATTGTGTCCTAATACGAGCGAAATTGAATGATGAAAATAGGGAGCACAGTTTTCATTAATGGTACCAAACTCTTTATACAAAGAAATAATCCTCTCTAAATTAATAGAATCAGTTAATAGAATTTGTCTTCTATCCTCTTCGGTATAACTGAACTTGCCTAACCTAACAGATTGGTCCAAATTACGAATAGCTTGCAAACTATCGATGAGAGGCTGTATAATGGTTGTTTGAGTTGTATCCTTAATAGTCTGAAGCGTATTATATAACTCTCTATTTTCCTCAAATCCATCAATATAGAGTTCACCTCGTTGAGCAAGGAGATGAGCTTGCTTAATGATTACATTTTCATCTCCTACATGATGTTCTCGATATAAGTAGAAGTAATAATAAATATCTCTTATGAAGGGATCCTTCTCTTGAAAAGCTTTCTCTAAAAACAGAGCGGCTTTTTTATGGTTTCCTTTACAATACTCCAGTTCCGCTTTATTCACATATTTGTAATATTTTTTTACATTATTTTGCCCAAACAGACAAATTGTAAAAATCAATAATGAGGCAAGTAAAACAAATCTTTTTTTCATAATTCATTGTATTAAAAGTTCTTTTTCATTTTTTTATTCCAACTCCAATACCTTCTTAAATCCGGTATCATATTGGTACAAAAACTCTTTGCTTTTCATATTATAAACAGATCTAGGATAAAGTATTTCCTCTTCAAATGTAGGTGCAATTTCAATTTCTGTGTAGTCCTGGTAAATATCTTCCGGTTTGGTTGCGTTATAAATATCCATAATACAAGTCAAGCGAAATGTAAATTTGGAATATTTAAGTTGGAACACTTGTGGCATGAGCCCAAAACCAACCATCTTTCCGGTTGGTGAACCTACGGAAACAACCTGCTCAACCTCATTTGCAAATCGCACCAAAGAAAAACCGGCGGAATAAGTATTGCGATTGCTCAAAACATATATTTTTTTGTCATATCCGATTGAATTGCTGTCCGGAACGATTAACATTTCAGAATTTATAATCCCATAAATTTTGTTATCTAAAAATGGGATTTTTTCGTACGAAATAATATTTTTATAACTTTGAAACTTTTTTCGTATGATTTTTGAATCACAAAAGGCTAATTTTGTTGAATAATGAATGGTATCCTTCACAATAGCAGAGATCACATTCATCCAAACATAATCAGAACCACCCTCATTGTCCCTTACATCAATAATTACCTTATCAATAATATTATTCTTGCCAACCTCTTTGATCTGTGAATAAAACTCCTCATTATCCCCTGTCATCGTACTCAAACAGATGTACAAAATCTGATCTTCCTGAAAATAAGAAACTTGATTATTGGATTTATCAAGGTTTAGATCTTTATTAGGTATCCCTTCCAACACTATAGGCACAACCTGAACTACAACATGTCCTGGATATTGATTAAAAGAAAACTCCATTATTTCCCCATTTTGTTCCGCTTTAACTCTTGCAGTTTTAGGTATGTAAACACCCCATTTATCCCCATAATAAAACCTTTTGTTTTTGATGTCAAAATAACATTTTTTCAGTAAATGATTAGTAACATAAGTGTTCATTTCTTCTCCATCAACTGATAAAACCTTCATTAAAGTAATGTTCAACGTATCGCCATTTTCACCAATCAACTGATGATTTCCCCTAATAAAAAAACTATTGTTATAATAGATAGCACCATCCCAAAAAGTATTCCACTTCTTCCTTTTTTCCATGAGGTATTCCATACTTTTATAATAGGCTTGTCTGGCTTGGATAGCATAAATATCTATAGATTCCAAATTTTCAAAATCGGGGTATACATCAAAAGTCTCATAAGAATGACCATCCATTACCCATTCTAATACACTGTTTAACAGATCGTTAAACGAATCATTATCCATTATGGTATCAATCTGACTTCGCATAGCCCGCATCATCGCCAACTGATCCAATCCGGTCACCTTTTGTCTGACAAGTAATTGAGGATTTCCATCCTCTATAATTTTGATCAGCTGATCAAAATCGCGATACATCTGTTTTTTTGTTAATTTTTCAAAAGGATTTTCCAGCTGAGCAAAACAACTTAAACTCAATGTCAGTATAAAGATTATTATAATTTTAGCTTTCATATTCGTTCACATTATTTATTCCAACTCCAACACTTTTTTAAAAACATAATCATAGTTGATCATAAAATCATAAGATCTTTTATCCAAGATCAATCCATAATCCATATATTTAAACATTTCTTTTAATGTTGGTGATACAATCATTTCAGGAATATCTTGAAAAACATCCTCCGGATTTTGAACTTTTGTTAGATCAATTGCTGTTTCAAATTGAAAAGTAAATTTTGAATTTTTGAGTTGAAAATTCCATGGATTTAATCCAAAACCTGCGATATGCCCTGTTGGTACACCAATAGAAATAAGATTAGAATCTTGTCTAGCCAGTGAAGTCATTGAATGAGCAGCAGAATATGTATTTTCGTTTTGAATGATGTATATTTTACCTTTATAATTCAATGAATTAGAATCAGGGATTATATATTTGTACTGTTGTTCTCTGACAATCATTTTTTTCCAATTCAAAGTGGGAATAACTTGACTATGATATTTACCGGTAACATGAGTAGGATATTCAGTTGTAAAAAAATGGATACATTGTTCATTATCATTTAAGGCTAAAGTTGAAAGCCATTTTATAGTATCCGATACAATGACCGATAACATATCTTGCCAAAAATCATCTCCTCCTCCATAATTATCTCTTAGGTCAATAATTACTTTATCGATTTTCTTATTTTTTCCTACATTTTTAATTTCATCTATAAATAGATTGGTAGCATCCCACATTTCATCAGTGTAAATGTACAAAATTCGTTCTTTCGGATAGTATTCAACAACTTTATTTCTTGAAAGTTTTTTGTTCTCCAAGTAAAAATAAATATTTTCATTAATCAAAGAATCACTACATCCCGATATAATGAAATTATAGTCATTGAGATTGAGTAGATATTGCTTATTACTATTGGGATCATATAATAAGATTGTATCCTCACAAGTAATTGATAGATTAGTTGTATAATATTTTCTATTTTGAAAATCCCATTTAATTTCACTAGGTTCTAAGTGACCAAATTTTAAATATACTAATGAATCAATAGGAAGACTATTACATGAAAGTATTTTAAAATCACTCAAATAAAGAGTGTCTTCTTTTGAAATTTTGTTAATTAATGTGTACTGTCCATGTGCGTAGTAATCTCCGTTGAAGTAATAGTCCATAAAAGGACTAAATTTATTCCTTTTTCGATACTCTTGAGCTTTTCCTTCCTTGTATATGTTATATTGCGACTCAATTTCTTTAAAATAAGTTGAATCATAAAAACTCTGCCCGGGCATATATCTTGGTTCTTCTACAACATAATAACCTACTGTCCTTCTTGCATGTATATCCAAAGTTTTATTTAAACAACGGGTCATTAAATCAAAAAACTCCCAATAGTTGTTGATTTCATCAATTTTTTCTCTCTCTATTAAAATTTCGTTTATCATGTCATACCCTGTAACCATTTTCCTGACTTCAATTTGAGCATTGAAATCTTTGACATAGGCTACAAACTGGTCAAAATCTTCATACATCTGTTCTTTCGTCATCTTGACCGGTGGTTTAGGAACTTTAATTTTTCCTTTTTGGGCAAATGAAGTGAATCCTAAGCACAGGATAACGATGCAAATTAAAACTTTTTTCATATCCTTACCTTACTATATTATACTTGCCCATATACTCTTCAACAGTCGTATCAAATTTCATCTCTGCTCTGCGAAGATTTACATTCTTTTCATCTTCAATCGGACGAAGTTGCTTGTAACTTGTTTTGGTTTTTTCATCGGTTTTCCATTGGTATTGAGTTCCATACATTTGTTTTTTACCGAAAAGAACTAAAAACCGATCTTTAAAGACTGCATAAGAGGTCGGATCAAACTGTCCATTTTTGAATTGAGTTTCAATCGCATCCATTTCAGTTTTGGAAATCACAACCTTGTGTAGTAAAAAATAAGCAAACTCTTCACAGTATCTTCCTGCATAATGCTCAATTGGGAACCTTTTGGAATTCAAAATCTCAATAAAACTCCCGGTATATTTTCTGGAATGGTCAAGTAAAAGGGTATCAAATTTATCTCCTTGAAAAAACTGATATTCATCTACTTTCTCAAAATCTGTAGAAGGTAATTCCAACAAATCCTTAAAATCACCATAAAGGGAATAATCAATAGACAAATAAAAGAGCCTTAATGCCTGAGCAGTATCAACGACCCCTTCTTGTGATTCTATAAATTTATTTTCAATCTTTCTTTTGATTTGCTTCCATTCCGGAGTAGTTTTTATTACATCCGTGAAAGCTCCGTCCACCAAAACCAATCGGTCATCATTGGATTTATCCACATAATAATTAAGAAATTTAAACATCAAATCAAGCTTTCCCAATTTGGCATAATTGACCGCAATTTGATAAAACGATTCAATAGAGCCTGAAGTTTCAAGTGTTCTAAAATGATCAACCAATGAGGAGTCATATTGCCCCCTCTTTTGATAATCATCTCTGGAAATCACTTTCGGATTAGTATATTTTGCATAAGGAACAACATCCGATTTTTGGGAATACAAAAGAGGCAGAGCACTCAAAATAAGCAAGAACAACACGATTTTTTTCATGATTTATTTTTTTTAATAAACGTTATTTAAAGACTCTTTATTTTCTCCCCAAAAAATATTTTCAATTCACAATCAATAGGTTATGAAAATAGTATTGGGTTTCACTACTTTTTGATCCAATGGAGGTAATCCTACATTTTTTCTTCTTTGATTCACCAATGCGGTATCCGGATTAGCCTTTCTGCCGTTATCGTCAAACTCACCATAATAACTGTACTCATCACGGGCAAAAATTACACAACGATCGTAAGTCCTTGTATAAGCTTCAACATCAGAATATCCATTAATCAAACTTTGCCTTTCGATAGGTTCAATATAAGTGAGCCAAAATTCAGGATAGGCACTAAAAATATGTCGACCAACGATAAAATATGCCCAGCCCCCATACCTAAACGGATTAGGCATATCGGGATTCTTATTAATAATTTCAACTATTTTCACCATATTCAAAGAATCGGTATACATTAAAATATTTTTTCTACAAGAATTGGGGTATTGTGTATCAAAGTTTCTTGCCAATTGATCCGCTTCATTCATTGCCCTAAACTCTCTCATTAAATAGAGCTCGTCATAAGAATACAGCTTCCCAAAATTCTCTTTATACTCCTCCATCTTACTCATATACAACGATGTATCTGCAGCAAAGTACTTTTTCCTATAAAGACGTCCAAAACTTTCAACATCCATTCTTTTTGAATAAAATGCTTTATCATAATAGACTACTGCACTATCATATTGCTGATATTCAGCATAAATATCTGCAATATTAATATACACGGCTGACTTACTCCTTTCATCTGCGATTGGAAAACTCAATACATCATAATACAATTGAATCGCATTTTTATAATTATCTTTGTCATAAGAATAATCATAAGCTATTTTATTTATTTTATAAAAATTGATAATCGAATCGGGTAAAATCAACTCTTGTGAATAAGAGTTAAGTACCCAAAAAGAACAGAATAGAATGAATGTTATTTTTTTCATATTACAGATTTTACACGATGCAAATGTACAGAAAAAACGATATATAAACCGGAGCTTCATCTGGAGAATTTAATAAATTTTAACCAACATTTTGATATTTTTATTTTTTATTTGGGCATTCCGGCTTGCCGCCCACGATCCTCCCCAACGCCGTCGGGCTTGTTCCGGGGTCCGCTTCGCTCCCGTGCTTCGCTTCACTTCGCTGAACCCAATCCCCAACCCAACATTAAGCCTATCGCGACGCTCGTTCCCGCTCGCACCGGCTTCGCCGCCCTCCACATCCCTAATGCGAAAAACGCGGAATCCAAGTACGAATTACGAATTACGAATTACGCCTTTACAAGGAAGAAGGTAGACGGTAGAAGGTAGAAGGTTCACTCGGGATGCGACTTCAAGTTATGTCCTGCGTGTAAGGAAAACGTGTAAAAGTCGCGTCCCGAGTAGCTCAATTTTAAAAACTTTCACCTTCCGACTTTCGACTTTTAAATAACCCCGAAGGGGTGACATTATATAAATTTGGGCTAAAGCCCTTTGGTTTTGAGGTTAATTCTAATCCACGCCCTAAAGGGACGTGGCAATTGATATAATTGAATATCAAGGAATTATGTTCTTAAATAGGTGGATAAGACAATTCTAAATTCTAAATTCTAAATTTAGGAATCGTAATTATCTTTGTAAAAACTGCTAAACAAAAAAAAGCACCTACAAAAATATTCTGTAAGTGCCTGATTATCATTGTGGGAGTTGACGGATTCGAACCGCCGACCCTCTGCTTGTAAGGCAGATGCTCTGAACCGGCTGAGCTAAACTCCCTCTCAGTGATTGAGGAGGCAAAAGTACAACTTTTTATGACACAAAGAGTAAAAAATCAATATTTTTTGATTCTTTTTTTTATCTTGCTGATAACCAATTCGATATTTTCAATTAAAAGGAAAAAAGAAGCGCCATTTCGAGGTATTTTTCTTTATTTTTGGGTGAAATGGTGTCGAAATTTCGCAGAAAATGAAGGTAATTAAGCTCCAATGTTACAAAACGGTAACGATAACCTACCCCACAAAACAGATTAAAGTGAGACTTGGTGATATTGCCCATCGAATAACCGATATTATTAATCGATACTTTAAGCAACTGTTGATAAACGCCACCCGCTTTGAGAAGGAGAGCATGATGTTTGTTCAATCGAATATTTAGTCCCCCACCAATTGGTATTTGTACATAACGAGTCTCCAACATACCCGCCAAATGAGTCGTATCATTGAGAAAGTAACGTTTCTGAATCAAAAACTGTACACCGCTATGCACAAAAAAAGGGTCGCCATACTCTGCCCAGAGTCCGAAATAGCCCGCCCGGGTCCGATCACCGGGTACGGTACTGTAATCGCGCTCCAATGCCAAATTATAGCCTATCTTGAAACCATAATAGAAAGGATAATCACCAATCTGACGCTGTGCTTTTGACGAAATGCAGAAAATAAAAAGAAAAAGAAGCAATAAACTACTCCGTAGCAGCTGTTTCAACATGGTTGTCGTTATTATTATCTTTATTTTCTTTCTCTTTATTCTCTTTCTGATTGTACTGATTCATAGTACGTTGCAATCCGGCAGTAGCGAATGATAAGCAGATATCCACACTGCGGTCAACCGCTTTGTCAATCTCGGGACGCTCCTCCGGTTCAAATTTACCCAACACATACTCCACCTGATATCCAATCGGATAATTTTTGCCGATTCCAAAGCGCAAACGGGGATAATTCCCATTACCCAGCACTTCAATGATATGATTGAGTCCGTTATGAGAACCGCCACCCCCTTTGGGACGAATCCTCAACTGCGCCACAGGCAGATCGATATCATCCGCAATCACCATAATTTGTTGCGTAGTCACCTTTTCCTGTTCCATCCAATATCTGACGGCATTACCGCTCAAATTCATGTAAGTTGTGGGCATAATAATCACAATCGTCCTCCCTTTCCATTTCCCTCGCGCCACCATGCCATAACGCTCCTGCTTAAAAGTTACTTCCAAACGTTTTCCCAGGGCATACGCTACCTCAAAACCAATATTGTGGCGTGTTCCGGCGTATTTATCCTCGGGATTACCCAATCCGAAAACTAAAACCTTCTTTTGATCATTCATCACGCTCCTCTTCCTCCATTGTTTCCTCCTCTTCAGGAGTAAAGTTAACCAAAAAACTGAAATTCAACTTCCCATATTTGCGATGTTGATAGAATTGGGGATGTTCGGAAAAGTTAAACTGTTTAGGATGCTCTAAAATAAGCCAGCCATCCGGTTTTAACAGCTCTTTATTGAACACCAGGTTCACCAATTTGGGCAATTCTGTCCAATCATAGGGCGGATCTGCAAAGATCAAATCATACTTTTGACGTGTTCTAGCCAGAAAGTGTAGTGCATCTTCCCGTAGTACCGTTACCTGGTCATAGTTCAGCTTGTCGCAGGTTTTACGGATAAACTGCGTACACCCCTGATGTTGATCCACCGAAGTAACGGAAACAGCACCCCGGGAAGCAAATTCATAAGTTATATTTCCGGTTCCGGCAAAAAGATCCAATACCGCAACACGATCAAAAAAGAAGTAATGATTTAAAATATTGAACAGACTCTCCTTCCCCAGGTCGGTAGTAGGTCTAACCGGTAATGACGCAGGAGCTTCAATTTTTCTACCTTTATTCTTTCCGCTTATAATTCTCATAGTCAAAGATTTAACAGTCTCACTTCTTCAAAAGTGAATTCAGCTTAAAATAGGGTTTCAACAATTTCTCCATTGAAGGAGTGATATGAGTATAAAAAACTTCTGCTTCTTCCCTTGGAATCTCATATTGAGTACAAATATTGATCAGATGATACAACCCATCCATCTCCCCTACCAGATTGAAGTACGTAATAAATTGCAACTCTTCATACATCAAAAGGGAGATTTGTAGTGTATCATTTTGTAAATCAATCAGGATTGTTTTCTCAGGAATTTGAGGAATATGCAAAATTTGAAAGAGGAAAAGAGGAATAAAATGAATCGGTTTATCTACCGTTTCCAGTTTCCGCTTTTGATCATGAGTAATAAAATTCAAAAGAGAATAATCTTTAAACTCTGACACAACCACCTCTTCCAGCTGCGAAACATCATATTGTACTTTAAGATAATCTACGTCAGTTTCCGGATCATACAGTTCAATCGGAACCACAACAGGAGGTTGGTGCGCAATCACAACCAACAACTCTTCTTCCGGACAATCGATTGAAAAGAGTGGTGTCAGGCTACCCAAATACGAAAAACCATTCGTATTAAGACGAATGGTTTTGAGATTATCTTTAAAAATATTTTTCAGCATTATATTTCCCAACTTCCGGATGTAGATGCCTCAGTCAAAGACCCCATAAACATAGGACTATATTGTTTTCTGTACTGAGTCTCATCTTCCAATCCTGTGTACATAATATAGTTGTAAAATCTCTTGAAAATATTGGCACCTTCGGGTGAAATAGAACGATGCATATTCGCCAAAATATCATCTAACGGAACATCAATCCTATAAACCCCAATCTCATAGGTTGAACCTTTGATTGTAGATGTTTGAATCTCAAACTTCTTTCCGTCTGTTTCCGGAATTCTATGAAAATTTTTCAAATTAGCCTCTTTTACATTGACATCCGATTCCAAAACTCTCTTTGATGCCGGATATTTTAACTCTGTCTTAGTGATCAAGCCTTTCTCAAAAGCTTCAGCTTCAGACATCCCTTCGGGAATAGAACCGGAAATTTTAACAATTGTAACAGTACCGTTTTGAACAAAATCGTACAATTCATCTATATCCTTAGCAAAATCTTTGTGTTCTAACTTATAAATTTGCTGTGCTGCACGAATTGTGATTAGTCTGTTCCTAATTTCATTGTGTCTTTGCTCATAAACAAGTTTAAACTTTTCAGGACGCATAATGCTTCTAAAAGCTAAAACTGCTAGCACTAAAACTAAGATAACCAATAAAATACGAAATAATGTTTGAGATCTCATAATGTGATATTTTTTTTAATCTTACTCGGTTTTTACAAGCAGCAAAGATAATAAAAATAATTGATTCATTCTGCCACTTTTTTTAAAAAATAATTGGTGTTATTCCGACAGGGTAACTTTGCAACGTTAAATCTCTCAACTTTAAGTAATCCTCCCTATTATTTACAAAATCCAAATGGTCCGATTCTACCATCAAAACAGGAAAACTCTCCCACTGTTTCAAGTAGGTAATATAATTCTCCTGAATCGCATCCAAATAGCTTAACTCTATATTTTGCTCATAACTTCTCCCCCGCTTAATGATATTTTTAAGCAGATTTTCAGGAGTTTTATGTAAATAAATCAACAGATCCGGCTTAGGTAAGTATGCAGAAATCATATCATATACCTTCTTAAAAAGTGCGTATTCGTCAGGATTGAGATTATTTTTTGAAAAAATCAAACATTTGTCGATAAAATAATCAGCAATAACCAAGTTTTTAAAGAGGTCTCGCTTCGACAACAAATCTTTAAGTTGCTGATAGCGATCAGTTAAAAATGTCATCTCCAACGGAAAAGCATAATGTTCCGGATCTTTATAAAATTTGGGCAAAAAATTATTATCCACGAATCTTTCCAACACCAATTCCGCATTAAAATCTTGTGCCAACAACTCCGCCAGGGAAGTTTTACCGGCTCCAATTGCCCCTTCGATAACAATATATTCGTATTTCATAGTAGTAGTTATTGAGTTCTGTTAATCCATTTCCAAGTCTCTTCATCCACAATTTCACGCAGCGAAATCATTACGAAATCGCGTTGCAGCATCGCCGGATGGGGTATCGTCAGCTCTTCACTTTTGATTTCATGAAATCCATACGTTAAGATGTCAATATCAATCAGACGATCAGTATAGATCGGTTTTCCGTCTTCTACTTTTGTTTTTGTCGAACGCCCCATTTTTTTTTCAATCGCTTTTAATTTCTGTAACAGCTCAATAGGATTTAGTTTTGTTTTTATTTTTATGACTAAATTAAAAAAGGGGGGACCTAAGAATCCCCACGCCGGGGTTTCCATCACAGAAGAGCTACTGATCACCGCCCCTACTTCTGTGGTGATCTGAGAGATAGCTTCTTCCAAATTGGCCTGCCGATCCCCTAAATTACTACCTAATCCTAAATAAACCTGTTCCATATTCAAACGGCAAAGTTATAGATAATTTAACAATATTGTAACTCGATTTTATAAAGAAAAAAATGTATTTTTGTGGGTTGATCTCTGAATGGGGTCAATGAACAATTTTGACAACAATAATCAAGAAAAAACATCTATTATGGAATATAGAAAATTGTATCGCAGCAGAACAGATCGTAAATTAGCCGGTATTTGTGGCGGATTGGGAGCCCATTTCGGGATGGATCCGGTCATTATCAGAGTTATTTTTATCATCCTGACACTTTTCGGAGGATCCGGACTCCTCTTATATATTATCATGGCGCTCGTTGTTCCAGATGAACCCGGAGATGGGTACTACGAAAAAAAAAATGACAGACGGGAAGAACAATTTGAACAATTCGCAGAGGAAATAAAAGAGAATGCGGAGAGTTTTGGCAGAGATGTCAAAGAGCAATATGAGTACTATCAGGATAAATCCGAGGTAGGAAGGTGGATTTTAGCTATCATAGGTGTGCTGCTTATTGGAGCAGGGATTATCTGGCTTCTTGCACAATTCCTTCCACTCTTCTCACCCCGAATCTACTTCCCTGCATTCCTGATTTTAATCGGGATAATTATTCTTCTCTCCTCATTTCGATACACTAAAAAGTAATAAACCATGAAATACAATCAATTTTTTTGGGGCATCCTCCTCATTACAGTCGGCATTTTATGGATTCTTCATTCATCCGCGATAGTCACATTATGCTGGCTGGACATCCGCAAGCTGTGGCCTGTAATTTTTATTTTTATCGGGGTTTCGGTAATCCCGGTTAAAGATTGGATCAAGTTCATTCTGAATCTATTGGTATTAGCTGTAACCGTCATACTGGTGCTGCACCCCATTTCTTTAATTTAGAAGGTAGAAGGCAGAAGGTAGAAGGAAAAGGCGGAAGGCGGAAGGCGGAAGGCGGAATACAATTACGAATTACGAAACCAAAAAAGGCGAAAGGCGAAAGTCGAAAGTCGAAATTTTGTATTGAGCTGTTTTTAATGCATCATCCAGATAATCAAAGTGTTATATATATTGTATTCCAAAAATAGAGATATTTTCAATTCTACCTTCTACCTTCTTCCTTCTACCTTGTAAAGTCGTAATTCGTAATTCGTAATTGATCACACATGTCCAAAATGGTATGGTTTTTCGAGTGGGGAAATGGAATAACAAAAGAGGTAAATCCGTTCTGCCCCCCTTTATTTAAATTTAGAAATAAAGAAGTTAGAAATTAGAAATGAAATCCTAAATCAAAAAAAAAATCGTAAATTTGCATCTTTTTAGAAAAAGTATGACTATGAAAGAGATTGCTACAAAATATGATCCGCAAAACATTGAAGATAAGTGGTATAGCTTCTGGGAAAAGCAGAATCTGTTCCATTCGACACCCAATGATAAACCACCTTATTCGATTGTAATTCCGCCACCCAATGTAACCGGTGTGTTGCATATGGGACACATGCTCAACAATACGATCCAGGATGTGCTGATTCGTCGTGCGCGTATGCTCGGCTATAATGCGCTGTGGGTTCCCGGTACCGACCACGCCTCTATCGCTACGGAAGCCAAGGTTGTGGAGTTGTTGCAAGAGAAAGGAATTGAGAAAAATGACCTGACTCGTGAAGAGTTTTTAGAACATGCCTGGGAGTGGAAAGAAAAACATGGGGGAATCATTTTACAGCAATTGAAAAAATTGGGCGCTTCTTGTGACTGGTCACGTACTAAATTTACTATGGACGAGGATCTTTCGGAAGCTGTAATCGACGTATTTATAGACCTTTACGAAAAAGGATTGATTTACCGCGGAGTTCGTATGGTGAACTGGGACCCCAAAGCGTTGACAGCTGTTTCTGACGAAGAGGTAATCTATAAAGAGGTAAAATCAAAGCTTTATTACGTTCGTTATCAGATTGAAGGGGAAAATGACCAGTGGATTACCATTGCGACAACCCGTCCGGAAACTATTTTGGGCGACGTGGCAGTTTGTATGCACCCGGAAGATGAACGTTTTCAACATTTAAAAGGCAAAAGATGTATCGTTCCTTTGGTGAATCGTTCTATTCCTCTTATTTTTGACGAATATGTAGATCGCGAATTTGGTACCGGTGCATTGAAAATTACGCCGGCTCACGATATCAACGACTACCACATCGGAATTAAACATAACCTCCCCACTATCAATATCTTCAACGATAACGGAACGTTGAATGAAAGTGCAGAAATATTGATCGGTGTAGATCGCTTTGAAGCCAGAAAACAGATTGTTCCATTGCTCGAAGCGGCAGGACATATCGTAAAAATTGAGGATTATGACAATAAAGTAGGCTACTCTGAACGGACTAAAGAGGTGATTGAACCCAAACTTTCACTGCAATGGTTCTGTAAAATGGAAGAATTAGCCAAACCGGCTCTGGAAGTAGTGATGAACGATACGATCCGTTTCTTCCCTGATAAATTCAAGAATACGTACGCTCACTGGATGGAAAACATTAAAGATTGGTGTATCAGTCGCCAATTGTGGTGGGGACATCGTATTCCGGCATACTATCTCCCTAATGATGAGATAGTTGTAGCCAAAACTGCGGAGTTGGCATTGGAGAAAGCAAGAGCTCAATTCCCTGATCAAAACTTTCAGTTAGAGGATCTGAAACAGGATGATGATGTAATGGATACCTGGTTCTCCTCCTGGCTGTGGCCTATCTCCGTATTTGATGGATTCCGTAGTCCTGACAATGCAGATATCAACTACTACTACCCTACCAGCGTACTGGTTACCGCACCCGAAATCATCTTTTTCTGGGTGGCTCGGATGATTATGGCAGGATTGGAGTGGCGCAATGAAATCCCGTTTAAAGATGTCTATTTCACAGGTATTGTTAGAGACCATTTGCGTCAAAAAATGTCTAAATCGCTGGGTAACTCTCCCGACCCTATTGAGTTGATGCAGAAATATGGTGCTGATGGCGTTCGCGTGGGAATGTTGTTAAGTTCGCCTGCCGGAAATGACCTCATGTTTGATGAATCACTTTGTGAACAAGGTAGAAACTTCAGCAATAAAATATGGAATGCGTTCAGATTGATCAAAGGCTGGGAAATCTGTGCCAACATCCAACAACCTGAACATACCGAAATCGCTGTAAAATGGTTCCGCGAAAAGATGAACCAATCACTCCGGGAGATCCATGACAACTTTGAAAAATACAGATTGTCAGATGCTTTAATGGAAGTATATAAGTTGATCTGGGATGATTTCTGCTCTATTTTCTTAGAGATTGTAAAACCCCAATACCAACAACCGATCGATATTAAATCTTATGGTGAAATCACTACCATTTTTGATAAACTGATGCGTATTTTGCATCCTTTTATGCCCTTTATCACAGAAGAACTATGGCATGGTATCAGCGACCGGGGACCCAAAGAATCTATTATGGTTGCTGAAATGCCCACATTTGAAGAACATACAGATCAACAAGTGATCGATCGGTTTGCTCAAACAATGAGAATTGTGGAACAGATCCGAAGAGTCAGAACGGAAAAGAATATTGCACAAAAAGTGGAATTGGAACTCTACCTCTATGATCCTGAAAATGAGACTGAACCAATTGATAAATATTTCAAGAGTATTATCATTAAACTGGGGAACCTCACTACAATGCAGAAAACCAAATCCAAAATGGAGGGTAGCATTATGTTCATAGAGCAAAACACAGAATATTACATTCCTGTTAAAGAAGCAATCAATGTAGAAGAGGAAATCGCAAAGATTGAGGCCGAACTGCAATATACAGAAGGATTTAAAAACTCCGTATTGAAGAAATTGTCCAACGAACGCTTTGTGAATGGTGCTCCGGAACATGTAGTCAACATGGAAAGAAAGAAATTGGCTGATGCGGAAGAAAAAATCAAACTGTTACAAGAACAATTAGCTAATTTGAAATCATAATGGCTGTTCAGAACTTTTTCAGATACACTCTATTGCTGGGAGTCTATATGATCCCCATCTACTTCCTGACAGAAGAAGAGGAAAAATTTCCTATTCTGTTTTTTGGAGCCATAGGGATTACCATTGCCTATTGGGGAGCTGTGCTCTATTTTAAGTTGAGACGTAAGAAAAAGGAGTAAAAAAAAGCAGCCTAGGATTTAGGCTGCCAGTAACATCTTTTTGGAGATTCAATCGAGCCCTCTTTTTTCAATTCATTCATCGCTTTATCTACAATCTTGCGATCCAATCCGGTTAATTCTACAACTTTACCTGCATTTAAAGGCTCATTGGCTTTCTTCATTGCCGCTAAAACTTGATCTTTTGCTTCCATAGTTAATTTGGTTTTAAAGGTTAATATTCATTGAACAATGTTAGACTGCTAAAAAAAGAAAAGGTTTAATTTAAGACACTAAAATCTGGGAAAAACTGTAATAACCGGAGAAAAAAGAGTATCTTTGCTTTTTTGTATTAACCAACTAAAAAAATGAGAGTATGAGTAAACCGATCTTATGCCCCCAATGTAAATCTGAGTACACTTATGAAAATGGCAACCTTTATGCCTGTTCCCAATGTTTTTTTGAATGGGATCCCGCTACTATAGTGGATGAAGATCAATTAATTGTTTTGGATTCCAATGGTAACAAATTGGAAGATGGAGATACTGTTATAGTAATCAAAGACTTACCTGTGAAAGGTGCTCCCAAACCAATTAAAGCAGGAACTAAAGTAAAAAACATCAGACTCACTGATGGTGACCACAATATCAGCTGCCGTATCGATGGATTTGGCTCTATGGCTCTCAAATCGGAGTTTGTAAAAAAGGGATAAATTCTATTATTTAAAATCAGTAGAAAAACAGTCAAAAAAACATTAAAAAATTGTAAGATAAAACAATTATCATACATTATAATTCGTTCTTTATTTAATATTTGTTTCTAATTTCTAAAAAAATCATATCATGGAAAAGAAATGTAATTTTAATTTAATCTGTGCGTCCATTATTTTTTTAATTGGCGCCTTTATTCTTGGCTTTTATATCTACAAAGGACTGAAAACCTTTAGTGACAAAGATCGGGTTGTTACAGTGAAAGGATTAGCGGAAATGAATGTAGAAGCTGAGACAGCAACAATCAGTCTTTCCTTCTCCTTTTCCGGAGATCAGTTAAAAGAAGCCATTTCGAAGACAGATAAAAAAAGAGAAGATATCACAGCCTATCTCACCTCTATCGGAATAAAAACCGACAATATCAAGGCTGAAAACTTAAGTGTTCAGGATCGAGAAAAGTACTACACCACACAATGGAGAAACGGAAAGGAGGTAGAAGTTAAAATTGACCGTTATACCGTTGGACAAAGGTTAACTTTAACCGGCATAGATATTAAAAAATGTGAAGATTTGGCATCGCAAATAAAACTGGATCTGATTAGTAAAGATCTCACTTCGACTGTAAGTACAGACTATAAATTCCCCGATCTAAACACTATTAAACCTCAGTTGATTGCAGAAAGTACCAAAAATGCACGAATTGCCGGTGAACAGTTTGCCAATGACTCTAAAGCTAAATTAGGAAAAATCAAAACTGCATCACAAGGACAAATTACCCTTGCCGGAAGATACTACTACGATGAAGATGACATTATCTCCAATAAACCGGAAGAACCCTACCTTCAAAAAGCAAGAGTGGTGAGTACTATCGTGTTCTTTTTGGAATAGTTGACATCTTTTCTATACTAGATACAAAAAGCGGACTACAATCCGCTTTTTTTTGTATTTTTGTGTCTTAAATTTTTCACCTTGGGAGTAATTAAAAAATTAGCAGGCCAAACGGCAATATATGGACTACCTACTATCTTAGGAAGACTCCTGAACTATCTATTGGTTCCACTTCAAACTTATATCTTTGTTACTGATCAGTACGGAATTGTGGCAGAACTCTACGCCTGGACCAGTATCATTTTTGTAATTCTCACTTTTGGAATGGAAACCACCTTTTTCCGTTTTTCACAAGATCCTGACCAAAGAGAGGATACCTTCTCCAATGTTTCCATCTTTTTACTCTGTACTTCCCTCCTCTTTGTTGTTTCTACTTCTCTTTCTTCTTCCTCTATTGCTTCCTTTCTCAAATTTCCGGAACATCCTGAGTATATTGTGTATATGGCTCTGATTGTGGGTATTGACTCCTTTACTTCGGTCCACTTTGCCCGCTTCCGCCTATTGGAACGTCCCGTCAAATTTGCTTTTTTGAAGTCAGTCAATATATTCACCAATATTTTACTTAACCTTTTCTTCCTGCTTCTTTGTCCCTACCTGGTGAAAATCGGATTTGCACCCTCACTAATGAACGTGATCTATAATCCGGAGGTCGGTATCGGGTACATCTTCATCGCTAACCTGGCAGCCTCTCTGCTGACTCTCATCCTGTTGCTGCCCGACATTTTCCAAGTTACCTGGAAATTTGACTGGAAACTCTTTAAAAAGATGATCCACTACGCCTATCCACTGGTAATTTTTGGATTGGCTACCATCATCAATGATACCATGAACCGTATCTTTATCAAAAACTTTGGACCTGAAGAGACAGCCCAAAGTATGGTTGGAATTTTCAATGCTTGTGCAAAGATCTCCATTTTTATGACGATCTTTATTCAGGCCTTTAAATATGCTGCTGAACCTTTCTTTTTCAGCAAAGCTAAGGATCTGGATGCAAAACATGCATATATCGAAATTATGAATGCCATCGTAATTGCTTGTTGTTTCATTTATCTGGGACTCTTGCTCTACATCGATCTCATTCAATACTTTATCGGTCCCGCTTACCGTGTCGGGCTACCCATCGTCCCCATACTCCTAATGGCCAACCTTTTTTCTGCCATATTATATAACCTCTCCATTTGGTACAAACTCTCCGACAAAACGATTTATGGCGCCGGAGTAGCTATCTTTGGTTCCGTCATAACCATCGTTCTCAACATCGTTTTGATTCCACGTTTTGGATACATGGGTGCCGCTTATGCCAGCTTTGCCTGTTACTTCTCCATGATGGTTCTCTCTTATTTTTTTGGTCAGAAATATTATCGTGTTGACTATGATGTCAAAAGAATAATTTTGTACGTTGTCACTGCTTTCTTGCTTTATAAAGGAACTACTTTCCTTCCTATTTCTAATATATATATAAAATTGGGGGTGCACACTTTATTGCTCTTCGGATATGCGTGGTTCATCTTGATCCTGAATCCCGATATGCGCAAACGTGTGCTCCAATTTGTCTCACGTAAAATAAAATCTAAAGATCATGAATAAAATCCAATGTTTCCTTGTTAATCACTCCAAGCACCCACTACCCTCTTACGCTTCTCCTTTATCAGCGGGTATGGACTTGCGCGCCAATCTGGATGAACCAATCACTTTGCAACCGCTGGCAAGAGTGTTGGTTCCAACCGGCATCTTCATCGCTTTACCGGAAGGTTATGAGGCTCAGGTGAGACCTCGCAGTGGTTTGGCAATCAAAAACGGAATTACAGTACTCAATGCCCCCGGCACCATTGATGCGGACTATCGCGGTGAGGTGATGGTGATTTTGATTAATCTATCCAATCAGCCCTTCATTATTGAAGATGGAGACCGTATTGCACAAATGGTTGTAGCTCAGCATGCTGTTGTAGAGTGGCAAGAGGTAGAAGAACTGAAAGATACAAAGCGGGGAACTGGCGGATTTGGCAGCAGTGGTATACAATAATCTATAAAAAACAAATCTGAACTAGAAAGCTATGAAAAAAGGAACGGCATTACGAATAATCTTGATTCTGACACTCATTTTCGGGGTGGTATGCAGTGGTTATGCGCAAAGAAAGAAAAAAAGAGGTAAGGATGAGCTTCCCCCCATAGTTCGAATGACATCAATACAATTCGCAGACGGATTAAGAGAATTTTATACGCTAAACTATCAGGAAGCGGAAAGAATTTTTAGAAATATCATTAACGACGATTCCAAAAACGATCCTGCTTATTTTATGTTGGCTAAACTCAAAAAAGAGCAAAAAGAGTACCACGAAGCAATTGAATACATCAAAAAAGCAATTCAAGCCAACCCTGAAAACATCTGGTATGAGCAGTTATTAGCCGAATTGTACGGAAAAATTCAGGATTATAAAAACAGTGCTGTCTCATGGGAAAAAGTATGTAAAAAGGTGGATAACAATGAGTACTACCTTTTTGAATTGGCACATGCCTACGTTCTATTAAACCGCATGAAGGATGCTATCAAAGCCTACGACCGAATGGAAGAGATCTTAGGTCCCAACGATGAACTAACCCGTATCAAATCTGAACTTTGGCTCTACCTGAATCAGATGGATCAGGCAATTCATGAATATGAAAAAATGTTAGAAATTTTTCCCAGTGAAGTTCAATACTATATTGCAATTGGAAACATTTACCTCTCCAACGGAATGAATGAAAAAGCTCTCATTGCATATAAAAAAGGAGAAGAAATAGCCCCGGACGATGCGAACTTAGCACTTGCACTGTACGAATACTACCAACTCCATCCCGATCAAAATGCCAAAGCGGGTTCATTGGAAAAGTTGATCCAATCAGATATTGAACCTGAAGTGATTGAAAAGATAATCATCAAGGAGAGTCTCGATGCAAAAAAGAGCAAAAATAAAGAATTGATCCAAAAACAGATTGGATATGCTGAACTATTTTTAAGTAAACAACCTGAAAGTTATCGTGTTTGGGATCAACTGACTCACCTATACATGATCGACCAACAGGAAGAAAAAGCATTTCAAGCAGCTCAAATGGCTATTCAGAACCGGTCGCTCGCTTCTGAAACCTGGTATATCTTTGTTGCAACAGCATTCAAACTGAAAAAGTTTGATCAAATTTTAGCACACAAAACAGATATTGAGGAACTCTTCCCCACACAGTTACCGATTCTGTACATTTTAGGTAAAACTTTGATAGAAAACAATCAAATAAAAGAAGGAATAGATATTTTGCAATATTGCATCACTTACACCGTCGATAATTCCTGGGCACAAGAATTACATGAAATTGTAGGAGATGCATATTTTAAGTTGGGCAATAAAGCGGAAGCACTAAAAAATTGGCAATCTTCCAAAAAGAAAGGGAACAAATCTGAAGAGATAGAGAAAAAAATAAACTCTGTAAAATAATTCGGTTCTTTGAATTGAAAAAAAATATATTTTTGCAATTGCAAAGCGAAAGTAGCTCAGTCGGTAGAGCATTAGCTTCCCAAGCTAAGGGTCGCGGGTTCGAGTCCCGTTTTTCGCTCAAATGAATATCACAACTTGATAATTCTGTAAGTAACTGTTTTCGCTTCCTTATCTCCTATTTTGAAGAAATAAGTTCCCGATGCATATTCAGACAAATCAACCGAAACGGTCTCACTGTCAAATGGAATAATTTTCAAGTGTTGTCCATACACATCAAACAGTTGAATTTGCAATTCAACATCGGAATTCCATCTTTTATAGTGAATATATACAATGTTTAAAGTCGGATTTGGATAGATCGACACAACATTATGGTCACTAAACAGGTCAATTCCTACTGTAATCATTAAGTGCAATGTAACCGTGCTATCGCAACCAAAAACAGTCTCAAACACCTGAACATAATCACCGCTTTCTGTATAAGTTTCGCCGTTCCAGGTATAACTATCAGTAGCCGTAACCGAAAACTCAGATGTTACGGAGTAATGAACAGTCAGATGCAAAGTAACCGTGCTATCGCAACCGTTAAAACCTTCGAAGGTTTGCACATAATCCCCACTTTCTGTGTAAGTTTCGTTGTTCCATGTATAACTATCACAAGCGGTATCATAAATGTCAGATATTACAGAATTATTAATGGTTAAATACAGCGTAACAATGCTATCGCAACCATGAATAGTCTCGAAAGTTTGCACATAATCACCGGATTGAGTGTAGGTTTCGTTATTCCAAGTATAACTGTCACAAGCGGTTTCACTGAATGAATTAGTAATCGCTCCTACAAT
>Ga0208195_1000152_pt1 | contig 96935 bp, 96 predicted proteins | sample AD_UKC077_MetaG_FD_184441 | JGI IMG/M metagenome (GOLD analysis project Ga0208195, IMG submission 184441) | Active sludge microbial communities of municipal wastewater-treating anaerobic digesters from USA - AD_UKC077_MetaG (SPAdes) (version 2) | ecosystem: Engineered > Bioreactor > Anaerobic >...
AGTCAAGGTTTCATAGCAACTTGTCGCTGTAAATGTAGCCGTATAGGCTTGATTTTTAGCAATCACACCTGCATTAGGTCCTGTCATTTTTGTAACGCCATCTAAATCATAGAGTAAATTGACTTCGGTGTTATTTTTATACACTGCATATAAGGTACAATTTGATGTTGGATAATATTTAGCACCAGCTACACCAGCATCAGCTGTAAGAGCCGCAGAAGAGGTTGACCAACCTACAAATGTATAATTAGCATTTCCAGTTGCTTGTGGTAAAACAACCCCTGAACCAGAAGCAGATTCTGTTAAACTTGAAGTAGCACAAGTTCCATGAGTTCCAGCATTAAACGTAACTGTATATTGTGAAGCTCCCCCCATAAATTTGAACGTAATAACATCTAAATCTTCAGCTATTGAAGTCAAAGTATACGCACCGGTTGGTGTATAACTGGTTCTATTAGAAGTACCAGGATAGGTGTCGCCAGCATCACCACCTGTCGATACACCATCAGCTTCTACAATGTCATAATACATGGGCGTACCGTTATTTGGCTTATTTCCATACCAAGCCGATGAGTTATACTGAACTTTAGTCACCAATAATCCATGCCCTGGTAAAAAAGCATCCCAATCTAAATTTTGACGATTTTCAAAATACCACGCCACAGATGTAGATCGTGGAGATGGCAACGTGCCTGCTGCGGTAACCACTCTATAATCATGCATAAAAGCAGGATTTAGAGTAACGTTTGCAGGAGCATTCATCAAAGTCGGCGTGTTCCAACCTAAAAAATATTTATCATACGCAGAATAGTTGGGTGGAGTTTTACCAGAATTGTTGTATGAGCCTTGATCCATTAAAGTCCACATACCTGGAGTTGCATTATTGTCATAATTAGTTCCGTTGTCAGTGTCATAATAGTCAGGCAACCCCAATACGTGGCTAAACTCATGACAAAATGTTCCAATACCTGCCCTAATAGTGCCAGATTTTCCATTTAATTCAGAACTACATGCATAATTATTGACCTTTTTACCATCAAAGATTGGTGTTCCTCCACTATAATATTCCATATAAAAATTGTGAGGCCATATTGTGGCAGGATCTGCGCCTGCATTTTCTCCATAACCAGCATAAATAATATAAACGAAATCAACAAAACCGTCACCATCGTTATCGTACTTCGTAAAATCAACTTCACATTGTGTATTGGCGAGAGAACATGCTTCCGCCACTAATTTATCCACATTCTTATCATTACCATAAGAGTCATTTTCACCATAATAGCTCATATCTTGTGAAACAGTAACAGGCCCAACTACGTCAAAAATTGGTGCATACGCACCTTTTGATTGATCAGAAAAATATTGTTTTGCTGACCCCGTAGCCCCATTGTATCCATAGCTTTCACCATTGAGCATTTCATCCATAGCTTCTCGAGTATTAGTTTCTTGAAAAGCTTTATCTTTATAACTAACCAATATCACTAAACCCCGTGGTGCCAAATTTACATCACCCACTTTTGCTGCTTTAAGTGCAGCGTGTTTTTTTGCTTTTGCAGTTTTCCGCTGATTCATAGTAAATTCAGAGCTAAGAGCATCGTTGGCTTTTAACTTGCTCAAAACATCAACATCTACAGCTGTACGTTCGGTCACTGGACGCGCTTTAATTCCAATAGGTGTAATCACGTTATTAGCAGACAATTCAGCATATTCGAGCACACCATTTTCATTTTCTTTTACTAAAAAACCGTCTTCTGTGGTTTTATAGTGAAAAAACTCATCGCCATGAAGATACACATTTAGCGTAGTTCCATCTGGCTGTTTTACATCAATCAGTCCACGATAAGCAGGCACTGCATGTGATGTTAATACAACTAACATCACAACAAAAAAAGACAAAATTCGTTTCATGATTTTAATTTGGTTAAGGGTTAAGTTTTAATTTTTTATTTTTTTCAAGTTTTTTCAAGTAATGCCAATCACATTTAGAGCGATCTTCAGGATTTTTAGCCACACGACAACTTGGGACAAGCTGCCCTTTACAGTTGATTTTAGCATAACAATAATAGCCTTTTTTGTTCTGCTTAATCACATAGCCATCTGCAGTCATTCGAACGTGATAACGCTCATCACCACGCAAATAGATAGTCAAAAATGTACTATCTGGTTGCATTACTTCTATCGGATCACGTTTGGCAGGAACTCGCGATGGACGCTCTTGTGCCTTTCCAATTACCGTTACGAACAAGCAACTAGCGATCACTAATAATTTTAATTTATTCATGCGTCTAATAATTCTGTTGGTAATTCTTTGGTGGCTTTCGCTCCCAATTGTTTTATTTTGTCGGCGGTACGGAACACATTTCCATTACCCTCTTTCAATTTATTCATAGCATCATCACACGACTTGCCCGCTCTATCTAAATTTTCCTTTACTTTATTCCAATCTGCAACAAAGCCAACTAATTTGTCATACATCGTTCCACTTAAACGAGCTATTTCAAGGGCATTTTTCGTTTGATTTTCCTGTTTCCAAATACTTGCGACTGTACGCAACGTAGCCAATAATGTTGTAGGACTTACAATCACAATTTTACGATCCCAAGCCTCGGAGAACAGTGTATGATCATTCTCTACCGCTATAGAAAAAGAAGCCTCAATGGGAATAAATAACAGTACAAAATCTGGCGTATTTATCCCCAATGCATGTTGATAATTTTTATCAGCCAATTCGCGGACGTGTTTCTTAATTGACGACAAATGCTCTTTAAGTGCTGCATTATACTCCTCTTCATTTTCGGCAGAGTTCATACGTTCATAAGCTACAAGTGACACTTTAGAGTCAATTATAATATGCTTATTATCAGGCAAATTAACGATCACATCAGGGCGATACACCTCACCTTGAACACCTTCAACTACTTTTTCACGCTCATACTCTCGACCCTTGGTCAAACCAGACGTTTCAAGTACACGCTCAAGAATGATTTCACCCCAGTTACCTTGTTTTTTAACATCGCCTTTGAGTGCTTTGGTCAAATTATTAGCTTCATCACTGATACGCGCATTCTGCTCTGTCAATATTTTAAGCTGCTCTCTTAAACTCATTTTATCACGCACTTCAGTGTTAAAAGCCTCTTCTACCTGTTTTTTGAAATCGTTAATTTTATCTCCTAATGGATTTAAAATAGCACCAAGATTTTTTTCACTTGTTGCCGAAAGTTCGTCAGCACGCGCTTTAAGTATTTTATTGGCAATGTTTTCAAATTCCGTGGTAAGTTTTTTCTGCAATTCCTCCAATTCTGTTTTTTGAACAGCAAGCTGTTCTTTTAAATTGCCATTATTAGCTTCAAGCGTTGCCAATTCTGACGTTTTTTCCATCAAATCAGCTCTCACAGTAGCTAATTCATTCGTTAAATTTTCTGCCTCTACGGTCTTTGTTTCCAATTGCGATTGTGCAAAACGAGCTTTGTTGCCCATAAAATAGGCAAGCATAAATCCCAACAAAGCAGCAAAAAAAGCAATTAAAACAATTAAACCTACACTCATAATATTCAGAAAATACAACTTATAAATAATCAATCGCTCTATCTATTTTTGGTCAAATAACGTAGGACGATCTTCGTCCAATTGGCGCAAAACCGTACGAATAACCGCCTCGCGTACAAATTTAGAAACATTTGTAACCTTATATTTAGTAACGTATTTATCTAAAATTTTTTGTTCTTCATCGTTCATCAAAAATGCTATCTTGTGAGTACGCTTGCTTGCATAATCCCGCGACAATCTTGGTGAAACTTTTTTCTTCATGGAATACTGATTCTAAACAACTCGCAAATATACATATTTTTACGAAAAAAACATAGTTATCAATGAGTTTTAAAATCCTTTCTTAAATCAATAAAAACAATTGATATTGAATTACTTTTAATAGCCTTTGTTTACCCCAAAGTTTAGAAAAAAAGTATATATTTGCGCAACCATAATCAACAAATAATAGAATGGCTACACATAATGATCTAGGAAAAGAAGGCGAGCTCCAAGCACAACGTTTTTTGCAATCTAAAGGTTATCAAATTTTAGATTGTAATTGGCGAAGTGGTAAAAACGAACTTGATATTGTAGCACGTCACGATAAAATTTTAGTGATTGTTGAGGTAAAATCGCGCTCTACAGAGCACTTTGAACATCCAAAAGATGCTATTACCAATGCCAAAATACGTCGAATTGTGGAAGCTGCACATGATTATGTGTGGTCACATGAACTGAACAGCGATGTACGTTTCGATGTTATAAGCGTCATTCCGAGCGGCAACAGTTTTCAAATAGAGCATATAGAAGATGCTTTTTTACCTCCTATCAACTGAATTTAAAAAAATAACCGGAAGAGATAAGTTTTAAAAAACCTTAATTATCAAATGTTTACATTTACGCCTATAAATTTTGACAAACTTCTTGTATAATTCAACAAAAAGGATTACTTTTGCTGGGCAATTCTGATAGAGATTGTGCTTTAAAATTCTTCCTTAGCTCAGTTGGTTAGAGCACCTGACTGTTAATCAGGGGGTCCTTGGTTCAAGTCCAAGAGGGAGAGCAACTTTTTAAAACAAAATCGTGAACTTGGTTATACACCAAATCACACCTCATTCTTCCTTAGCTCAGTCGGTTAGAGCATCTGACTGTTAATCAGAGGGTCCTTGGTTCAAGTCCAAGAGGGAGAGCAACTTTTTTGAACGTAAAATACATTTTTGAATTTTAACCGACAAAAAAACAAATAGAAGCCGCAACTTTTTAGCAGCGGCTTTTTTATTTTTTATAAAAACACCAACAAGTATTTCCGCACATGAAAAAGATTCTCGGCATGGGCAACGCACTTGTGGATATCCTAATGATGTTAAAATCAGACGATTTATTACATCATCTTAGGCTACCCAAAGGGAGCATGCAACTCATTGACGAGGCGAAAATGCGAGAAATTCAAGAAGCTACTATTATCCTCAATCAACATGTTGCTACCGGTGGTTCTGTTTCTAACACCATTTCTGGACTGGCACGATTAGGTGTTTACGTAGGTTTTATTGGTAAAATTGGCAACGATTCTATCGGTAACTTTTTTAAAGTAGACTCATTTGAAAATGGTGTACTCACCCATTTATTAGGCTCACACTTGCCTTCAGGCCGTTGTCATGTTCTTATTTCGCCCGATAGCGAACGTACGATGTGTACTTATTTAGGTGCTGCAAGCGACTTACATCCTGCGGATTTATACCCACACATGTTTAGTGATTTCGATATACTCCACATCGAATGTTATTTGGTCGAAAATAGAGAATTGATGTTACGTACGGCACAAATGGCAAAAGCTGCTAACTTGAAAATATCACTGGATTTAGCCAGTTACAATGTAGTTGAAGCTAATCTCGAGTTTTTACGTGATTTTGTAAAAGATTACGTTGATATAGTTTTTGCTAATGCAGAAGAAGCTTTCGCTTTCACAGGTAAGCGCGACAAAGAAGCGGTTGCAGAAATCGCATCAATGTGCGATATTGCTGCTGTAAAATTGGGTAAACGAGGTTCTTTTATTCAATCTGGTGATGAGTTTCACACTATTGCTGCAGCCAAAGTCAATTGTATCGACTCAACAGGTGCAGGCGACTTGTATGCAGCAGGTTTTTTATATGGCTACGCCCGTAGTTTATCACTCGATAAATGTGCAAAAATTGGAACTATTTGCGCAGGACACGTTATTCAAACCATCGGTGCAAAAATAGACGATCGCACATGGAAGTCCATCAATGCCATCGTATCTAATTTCTAATAATTTTAAAAAAAACATATAAAAAAGGCGCTATTCGTTATGAATAGCGCCTTTTTTTAACCGTAGAACGGTTTAATTGTGTTGTAACCAACGTACATAGCAGAAGTCCATACGATGAGGTAAATCGGTATGTTTTGGGAACATACGGAACGCATATTTATAAGTTCCACCTTGCGACAGTTTATAATCCAACTTGTAAACAAGCACAGAACCTTCGCGTTTCACTAAATCAAACTCTTTTACTTCCGACACATGAGTTTTGCCTTTAGCATCTTGATAGGTGATTACTAATTCGATACCGATACCATTGTCGTTCAAACCTTTAGTGTCAATTTGAGCAGTAATATCATAATGATCGCCCACTTCAATTGGTTGATAATTTTGATTTTTAACTTCTAATGATAGTAATTCTATTTCGTCCCAATGAGCGGCAACATTACGTTTCCAAGCTGCCATTTCTTTTGCTTTCGCAAAATTATTTGCACTCAAATAAGCCGAACGTTTTGCAAGAGGTGTATAGAAACGCTCAATATAATCGTCCATCATACGTTTGGTAGTAAAACGTGGTGTGATTTCAGCAATTGATTTTTTGATAGTTGCAATCCATTCTGGTGACAAACCTTTAGTGTTTTTCGCAAAATAGAGCGGAATAATTTCGTTTTCTAACAAACTATAAATAGTTGCTGCGTCAAGTTGGTCTTGATGCTCTTGATTATCATATGTACGTTTTTCTGTGAGTGCCCAACCAGCTCCTTTTACATAACCTTCGAGCCACCAGCCATCAAGCACAGAGAAGTTTAAGACACCATTCATTTGTGCTTTTTCACCAGAAGTACCAGATGCTTCCAATGGGCGAGTTGGCGTATTTAACCACACGTCAACACCAGCAATTAAACGTTTAGCTAAACGCATATCATAATTTTCAAGGAAAATTACTTTGCCTAAAAATTGAGGCATACGTGAAATTTCGATAATACGTTTGATCAAATTTTGACCGCCACCATCAGCAGGATGCGCTTTACCTGTAAACAAAAACTGTACAGGGCGAGCAGGATCATTCACAATACGTTCCAAGCGCTCTAAATCAGTAAACAACAAGTGTGCACGTTTGTAAGTAGCAAAACGACGACCAAAGCCGATGATTAAAGCATTAGGATTGATACGCTCTAAAATAGATACAATTTTTGAAGGGTCTTGTTGTGTTTTGAGCCAATTTTCTTCAAATTGCAACTTGATGTATTCAATCAACTTATTTTTTAGTACTGTACGTGTAGCCCAAATTTCTTCGTTTGGAACAGTATGAATTTTATTCCAAATTTTCAAGTTAGACTGATCTTGATAAAACTCTTTATCAAAATATTTTTCATACATCGATTTCCATTCCAAAGCTGCCCAAGTTGGCATGTGTACACCGTTAGTTACATAGCTCACGTGTAATTCTTCAGGGAAATAACCTTTCCAAATAGGATTAAACATCTCTTGCGACACTTTACCATGCAACCAGCTCACACCGTTTACAGCTTGACAAGTGTTACAAGCAAATACGCTCATCGAGAATTTCTCTTGTGTACCAGGATTTTCACGTCCCATATCGATAAAATCATTCCACGAAATGCCTAATTTTGCAGGATATTCGCCCATATATTTACCAAATAAGCTTTCTTCAAAACTATCGTGACCAGCAGGAACTGGCGTATGAACGGTATACAATGAACTTGCACGAACAGCTTCCAAAGCCTCTGGCAATGTTAAACCAGAAGCAACAAAATCAACCATACGTTGAACGTTGATTAACGCTGCGTGTCCTTCGTTACAGTGATATACTTGCTTTTCAATACCTAATTTTTTCAAAGCTAACATACCGCCAATACCAAGCATTATTTCTTGTTTCATGCGGTTTTCCCAGTCGCCACCATATAATTGGTGTGTAATAACACGGTCGAACTCGCTATTCATTTCCATGTCAGTATCTAACAAGTAAAGCGAAACACGTCCTACTGCTACTTTCCAAAGATATGCATACACAATACGGTCAGCATAAGGAACTTCTATGATAAGCGGTTGATCATTATCGTCTTTTACCTGAGTGATTGGCAACATGTTGAAGTTTTGAGCTTCATATTTTGCAATTTGTTGACCATCAATTGATAAAGCCTGAGTAAAATAACCGTAACGATACAAGAAACCAATAGCAGTCATATCCACATTGTGGTCTGATGCTTCCTTCAAATAGTCACCAGCTAACACACCTAAACCACCTGAATAAATTTTGAGGTGATCAGTCAAACCATACTCCATACTAAAATAAGCTACAGAAGGCGTTTTAGTACTTGGTTTTACATCTACATATTTGCGGAATTCAGTATAAACCTCATCTAATTCTTTGAGGAATTTTTCGTTTGTAGAAAGCTCAACAAAACGTTCTACTTTCACAATTTCCAACATTACTACTGGATTATGACGACACTGACTCCACAATTGCGGATCAATACTGCGGAAAAGTGCTTTAGCACTTACATTCCAAACCCACCACAAATTTTTAGAAATTTCGTGCAAACGCTCCAAGTTTTGTGGTAACCTTGTTTTTACGGTAAACTCAATCCAATTAGGATCATTCACATGGTTGACTTTTACATCCATAATTTTTTATTATATAAGTTTAATAATTATTATTTCTTTTTCTTTAAAGCAATCGTATAAGCATCGTAATAGTAGCTAATAAATTCTTGCCAAAGCGCTTTTTTTGCAATGGCAGAAGCCTTAAACTGTATAGTTTTTTGATCTACGGCCGAAAGATTTGCGTACTCGGCTATCATCTCGCTAATATTGTTCACTACGTCATGATAATTATAATCGGAGCGATGAACGACGCCAACACCCATTGAGATAGATTGTGATAATGACGACACCCATTGTCCAAAACCAGATAAATCGGTTGTAATGGTAGGGATTCCAAACGCTGCACTTTCAAGCGGCGTATAACCCCAAGGCTCATAATAGGACGGATAAACAGTCAAATCAAAGCCAACTAACAAATCATAATAAGAACGGTTAAAAATGCCGTCAGAACCATTCAAGTACGTTGGCACAAATATAACCTTTACCTTTTCGTGCTCTCGATTGGTTAGGTGAAACCATTGTATGGCACTCATCACAGGATCGTTCCAAGGTTCCACCAGAGCATGTGTACAAAATGGATTGTCGAGTTTTTTCTGATGACTGCGTGTACGCAATTTTTGACTCAAATCCTGACGAGGACCGTGAACCCAAGCGGGGACCAAAATAAATGCCACCACTTCGCGAGACAAATGTCTTTGAGATAGTAGTTTGAGCGATTCAATAAAAGCATCAATCCCTTTATTTTTATATTCATAACGCCCTGATGTTGAAATAAAAAGAGCGTTATCTTTCAATTCGTAACCCAAAAGGGCTTCTGCGACTTCACGCAACTTTGTACGAGCTGCCTTGCGTACTGACGAAAATCGCACACCTTTTGGTACAAAATCATCTTCAAATCCATTGGGCGTAACGACATCAGCCTCTTTTTCAAGAAGTTGCGTACACTCTTTATTGGTAATATCGCTCACTGTGGTAAAACAATCAGAAATATTAGCCGCTATTTTTTCTATGGAATGTTTGGCGACCATATTTAATTCTGCCGCCATTTGATCACCGTTGTATTCATGCAAGTAATCGTAAAGAGGTTTGTGATTTCCTGCAATAGAACGCCCAATAGACGTAGCGTGAGTAGTAAAAACCGTAGCCACTTTTGGCAAATAATGTTTCACGTAACACACACCAAAAGCAGTCATCCACTCGTTGAAATGAGCAACAATCTTTTTCTTACCTAAATTATGGTAGTTTATAAAACTCTCTAATACCTTTCCCGAAGCGTAACCAAACATACTCGCTTCGTCATAATCTCCATAAGCCATCAATGAATCTACACCAAACCACATCCAAAAATCACCATAAATACGATTCTTCTCTTCTAAAAATGGTTTAAAATCAACTAAAATCACTAATGGTCGTCCAGAGACATCCCAGCGACCAACACGTACGTTTAAATTGTCGTTTTTACGCGCATGCGCTACCCAATCAGCAAAATCAGTGGAAGGAATAAAATCAGGTGGAAGAGTTTCCGTCCAAACATCGGGACCTATAAAACAAAGACGATCTCGAAAAGCAGTTTGTAGTGTACGAGCACGGGTTGAAAGTACTGTGTAAATTCCGCCCACCTTATTGCATACTTCCCAACTGGTTTCGAAGATATAATCAGGAGTTATATGTTTCATTTGTTAAAAATTACACTTTTAGATTGCAAAGATACAAATATTTATAGAAAATAAAGGTTAAAAACAAGATAAATTGCAAGTCGTAAAACTGACCTTTTAAAATAATAAAAAACGGTATCAATGATGATATTAATCTCTATAACTCAAAAAGTTATGATTTTTAAAACAAGCAGAAAGAGATTAAAAAGGCATTAAAAATAGACTTTTCGGGAATATGTTTTATAACATAAAATTGGGCATATACAAAAAAAGAGTTGACAAAAAATGTCAACTCTTTTTAATACATGATTTATTTTAAAGTAACGCTTCTTTCAGAGCTTCATAAACATCTGTCACAAAATGGAAGCGCAGTCCTTTAAGATATATATCCTTAATTTCCTCCACATCTTTACGATTATCTTCACAAAGAATAATATCAGAAATACCAGCACGTTTTGCTGCTAAAATTTTCTCTTTAATTCCTCCAACAGGCAACAATTTGCCACGTAATGTAATTTCGCCCGTCATAGCCAAATTTTTACGCACTTTACGCTTAGTAAAAGCCGATGCTAACGCCGTAAGCATAGTAATTCCTGCCGAAGGGCCATCTTTTGGTATAGCTCCTTCTGGTACGTGAATATGTACGTTGTACTCTTCAAACATTGATTCATCTATACCTAACATGTTAGCGTGAGATTTTAGATATTCCAAAGCCAAAATAGCCGACTCTTTCATTACATCACCTAAATTACCCGTAAGTGTAAGCTTAGCACCCTTTCCTTTACTCAAACTCGACTCAATATAAAGAATTTCACCACCAACACTCGTCCAAGCCAATCCTGTAACAACGCCATAATAATCATTACCTTGATACATATCATGCTTATAACGTGGCACACCTAAGTAAGTTTTGATATCCTCAACAGTCAAGGCTGCATCAAACACTTCATCTGAAGCAATTTTTCGTGCTAATTTACGCATTAGTTTTGCTATAACACGATCTAATTCACGAACTCCAGACTCTCGCGTATAATTATCTATTAAATGACGAACAATTGGTTTAGAGAGTTTTACCAGTGATTTATCAATGCCGTGAGCAACTAGTTGCTTTGGTACTAAATGACGTACAGCAATTTCCACCTTCTCTTCTGCAATATAACCATTAACCTCTATCAATTCCATACGGTCAAGCAAAGGCTGTGAAATCGTACTCAATGTGTTAGCTGTAGCGATAAACAACACTTTTGATAAATCGTAGTCAACATCCAAGAAATTATCGTGAAAATTACTATTTTGTTCAGGATCAAGCACTTCTAACAAAGCTGAAGCTGGATCGCCCTTAAAGTCAGAACTCACTTTATCTATTTCATCCAAAACAAATACCGGATTTGACGAACCTGCTTTATTCAAATTTTGAATAATACGTCCCGGCATGGCCCCAATATAAGTACGACGATGTCCACGAATTTCAGACTCATCGTGCAAACCACCGAGCGACATACGAATATATTTTCGCCCAAGTGTTTCGGCAATCGATTTCCCAAGCGATGTTTTACCCACACCCGGAGGTCCATACAAGCAGATAATTGGAGCTTTCAAATTACCATTGAGTTTCAGAACTGCCAAGTGCTCAATGATACGCTCTTTCACTTTATCCAAACCAAAATGGTCACGATCGAGCACTTTTTGTGCTTTTTTCAAATCAAAATTATCTTTGGTGTACTCGTTCCAAGGTAAATTAACTAAGGTTTCTACATAATTCAGTTGAACTGAATAATCGGGTGCATGTGGATGTGTGCGCTCTAATTTTGCCAACTCTTTTTGAAAAACCTCAGCGGTTTTAACATCCCATTTTTTAAGTTTTGCCTTTTCACGCAAAGCATTAATTTCTTGTTCAGCACCACTGCCACCCAACTCTTCTTGAATAGTTTTTATCTGCTGTTGCAGATAATATTCGCGCTGTTGCTGATCCATATCAAGCCGCGCCTTAGACTGAATTGAAGCCTTTATTTCAAGTAGTTGAGACTCTTTCGTTAAAACATCAAGTAGTTGAAAACCACGCTCTTTCATGTCATCAATTTCCAACAAACGTGCTTTTTCTGTCAATTTTAATCCAAAATTAGCACAAATAAAGTTGATCAAGGATGAAGGTTGTTCTATATTCCGAATAGCAAAAGAAGCCTCTTCGGGCATTGAACCTGAGTTTTTAATGATTTTTACGGCTAACTCCTTAATCGCTTCTAACAAAGCAACAAATACACGATCATCTTCTTTCGGGAATGACTCTGTCAACAACTCTATGCTTGCCATCATATAAGGATCAAGCGCAGTAACTTCTACTACTTTGGCACGCTGTTTTCCTTGCAAAATCACCGTAGTCGAGCCATCGGGCATTTCCAAAATACGAATAATACGAGAAATTGTACCTATGGAATACAAATCATTCAATGTAGGATCTTCTACACGCGCATCACGCTGCGTAGTCACAAATAGTTCACCACCGGCATTGTAAACCTCACGTATCAATTTTAGTGATTTTTTACGTCCAACCGACACGGGCATTACCACCTGAGGATATAAAACCATATTGCGCAAGGGCAACACCGGCATTACATCGCCCGATTGGCACACCAATGGCGTAGTATCTTCATCAGACATCAAAGGAATAAAATCACTTTGAACATCACCTGTTTCTACACCATACATATTTTCAAACATTATTTTCATATCAAATCACCATCTATACACCTGACAAAATAACACCATGCTGACAAATTAACAGCGATAACATTCCATCGCCTAGCAAGTATTTATAATAAAACTCACTCAAAACAAGGCTTTTAACTTAATAAAAGCTAAATCTTAACTTATTTAGTCAATTGTTATGCCAAACAACTTATAGAGAGGAAAATAAAGAAAATATTACATACCACGCCCTTTAATTATTACTTCAAGGCTGTAAATCATAATCTTCAAATCGTTGAGCAAACTCATGTTGTCCATGTAAATAATATCATAATTGAGTCGTTCAACCATTTTTTCAACGGTATCAGAATAACCAATTTTAATAGGTCCCCACGAGAGTAAACCGGGTTGAATCTTATAAATCAAACAATAATATGGTGCTTTTTCTTCTATTTGATTAATAAAATAACGTCGTTCGGGACGAGGTCCAACAACCGACATATCACCTTTCAAAATATTCCAAAATTGTGGGAGTTCATCTAAGCGATATTTTCTCATAAAAGCACCATAAGAGGTGATACGCTCATCATGTAACGATGTAAGTTGAGGCCCGTTCTGTTCAGCACCAACATACATAGTTCTGAATTTATACATATTGAAAGAACGACCATCTTTACCAATACGCTCTTGTTTGTACAACACGGGACCGGGAGATTCGTATTTCACGCGTACAGCAAGATAAAGCATGAGTGGCGAAAACAAAGCTAATGCCAATACACTTACAACAATATCAAACACTCGTTTTACCGATTGTTGCCAAGCTGGCATAGAGGGCTCTGTTAAAGTTACAAGCGGTGCTGCATCCACGTCACTCAAACGAACACGCCCAGTTAAAATCTCAAACGAACGCGGTGGGAACTGAATTTCCACATCGTATTTAATCAAACGATTAATAATATTATATAACGCAGGCTCTTCTATTGCATCGGCTGCAATTATAACAGAATGAATAGGTTGGTTTTTCATAATTACCTCCAATTCATCCATCGTACCAAGCACTAAAAAATCATCTGCAACCAGCTCATTATCCATTTGTACATAACCTACTATGGCACGCCCATATTTACGCAACTTGTTTTCCAAATCATAAGTTACTTTTTGCGCCATACGCCCTGTGCCTATAACCAAAACTGGAATAATAGTTTTACCACTCTGTAAATGTGCGTAATTGCGACTCGTTAAAATTAATCGAAAAAAGTAGGTGAGCGTAAACTGTAAAACAAATAATACAAAAAATGACTTGTAATAAACGGTATAAGAAGTCACTACGTCATCAATAACAACTGCAAAATAGGCCAAAAGTGATATAATTAGGGCTGTTGTCAGGGTAGTAAGTAATTCCAATACGCGTGAACGACTACGTGAACGATTATAAAATCCTGACAAATAATGTATTCCTAAAGCCATTATAGGATATAAAATCATGCTCAAATAGAAGTTAAACGATGGCGTAAATATAGGCATATCGCCAAAAAGTGCCATGTCATTTACTACACGACGAAATAGATAAAAAAGCAACCAGGTAATAACTGCTGCTATCCAATCAAAAACAATATAATTGACAATATTTTTACGAGAAATCATATCTTTATGGTCGAATTATTTTTATCTCTCCACCAATGCCCAATTTTATAATACTCGAAGGAACAGCAGGCACAACATCATCTTGTCGATACCGAACAACATAATCGACAGCAGTGATAATTTCCTCTGAAATTTCTTGAAAACAACATGCAACTGGTGCCCCACTGATATTAGCAGATGTCGACACGATAGGTTTGCGAAAAGCTTCACACAAACGTTTTGAAAAAGCCTCGTTAGTAACACGAATACCTACTGTACCATCGGTTGCCAGCAAGTTTTTTGCCAAATTCTTCGCTCCAGAATAAATAATCGTTATCGGTTTTTCGCTCAATTCAATTAAATCCCATGCCACATCTGGTACTTCGTCAACATAACCTTGCAATTTAGCAGTACTATCCACTAAAACAAGTAAAGCTTTTGAATCAACGCGTTTTTTGATATCAAAAACTCGTTTTACTGCAGCTTCAGAAGTTGCATCACACCCAATACCCCAAATGGTATCAGTAGGGTAAAGAATAACACCGCCTTGGCGTAACACTTCGAGAGCTTGCTTAATATCTAACGTCATAATTCAAAAATTATTTGCAAAAGTAGCCTATTTTAGTGAGATAATTATCACAAAGAATTATTTTTTGAAAAACTGAACTATACCCATACAACTTTCAAAGAAAAATTATAACTTTAAGGTTTGCTTTAACTAACATACACCTAGCTTGTTTATCATTCAAAAACAGAAGATTAGACAAACAAACCATTTCCACTTGCAAACAAAAACAACTATAATAATGATTAATCAATGGATTTTCAACTCACTCACACCCGAACAAGAAGAATACCAAACACAAATTACCGAAGTGCTTGGGGTGAGTCCTGTATTGACAAAACTACTTGTACAGCGGGGAGTAAATAATTTTGAAGAAGCAAAAAAGTTTTTTCGCCCAGTCCTGAATGATTTACACGATCCATTTCTAATAAAAGATATGGATAGAGCCGTGGAACGTTTAAACAAAGCACTTGCAAAAAAAGAAAAAATTCTCATTTATGGCGATTATGACGTAGATGGAACCACTGCTGTTGCACTGGTTTATATGTTTTTGTCTCAATTTACCACCGCTATCGACTTTTATATTCCTGATCGCTATACCGAAGGCTATGGAATTTCGTACAAATCAATCGATTTTGCCCATGAAAATAAATTTTCACTAATTATTGCTCTCGATTGTGGTATTAAAGCTGTCGATAAAGTGGCTTATGCTAAAGAAAAAAACATTGACTTTATTATTTGTGACCACCACACACCTGACGACATTTTGCCAAATGCTATAGCGGTATTAGACAGTAAACGCATAGATTGTACTTATCCCTACAAACATCTTTCCGGTTGTGGTGTTGGATTTAAATTTATGCAAGCCTTTGCCCAAAATAACGGGCTTGATTTTGCATCACTAAAACCTTTTTTAGACCTCGTTGCAGTAAGCATTGCTTGCGACATAGTACCAATTACAGGAGAAAATCGCATTTTAGCTTACTACGGGTTAAAACAACTCAGCGAAAATCCAAGCGTTGGGCTAAAAGGAATTATTGATGTTTGTAACCTATCGGATAAAGAATTAACTGTCAGCGATGTTGTTTTCAAAATTGGACCACGCATCAACGCCTCTGGACGCATGGGTTCAGGTCATGAAGTTGTAGAGTTATTAACTTCGCACGATGCTACTTTTGCTAAAGAAAGAAGCATGTCCATCAATGATTATAATGACGACCGCCGCAATATTGACAAACAAACAACCGATGAGGCAAAAAATATCATCATCAATAATTTGGACTTACAAAATCGGCGCTCTATCGTTATTTACAATGAAACATGGAGTAAAGGTATCGTTGGTATAGTAGCCTCTCGCTTATGCGAAGAATTTTACAAACCCACGATTGTACTTACCAAAGCAAATGGTTTTATCAGTGGTTCTGCACGTTCGGTACAAGGTTTTGATCTCTATAGCGCCATAGATAGCTGTCGCGATTTGTTGGAAAATTTCGGCGGTCATATGTATGCGGCTGGTTTAACCATGAAAGAAGAAAACTTAGATGAGTTTACACGACGCTTTGAAGAGTATGTGGTTCAACACATTCAAGAAGATCAACTTGTTCCTCAAATTGAAATTGATGCCGAAGTAAAGTTTAGTGATTTAACGCCTAAGTTTTTTAGAATTCTCAAACAATTTAGTCCCTTTGGTCCAGGAAATATGAAGCCTGTTTTTTGCACACGAAGAGTGTTTGATTACGAAGGAAACAGTCGCCCAGTAGGAAGAGAACAAGAACACTTAAAATTGGAATTGGTAGATTCTAGTTGCGAAAATGTGATGAATGGAATTGCTTTCCGTATGAGTGATTATAATGACCATTTAAAAGCGCTCAATCCGTTAGATATTTGCTACACCATCGAAGAAAACACTTTCAACAACAATACAACTATACAACTTATGATTCGAGATATACAATTATCAACACAATGATTTCTAACAAAAAGGCTATCGTTATTGATAGCCTTTTGTTTATGACTTTGCAGTATCTTTTTTACGTAATGGCAGTGCAAATTTTTCTTCCCACCACATCCAAAGTAAAAACAAAATACCATAATATATATATTTAAATAGATGCTCATGAAGAAAATCGAACCACTCACGATGATTATAAACTATAAGATTTAAACCCGTAATACGAATAATATTTACCACATAACACACCAAAATTCCCAAGGGAATAAACCATATTTTATGCTTCCATGGACCACGGCTAAAAAGAATAATACAGAAAAAGATGTACGCCTGTTTTATTCCAGTACAGCTCCACACAATACGTGAGCCGTTACCATTAGCAAAACGTACAATATTATCACCTACACGCTCTACCTCATAGCCAAACCATTTTGAAAACATATATACTACCGAAGCAACATGTTCGCTCATCCAAACAAATGGTGCCGAAATATCTGCACCGAAAAACGTCACTTGACTAGCGTCATCATCTCCTAACACCGTAAATTTCCACACAAAATGGCTTACAACTAAAATTATCATAAAGCGAATAACTCCAGCGTAAGGTTGCAAAATAGCTCTAATTTCTTTTAAATTCATACCTAAAATGTAACACGAGAAAATGGCGGCAATGAAATATCACAAAAGTCGCCAGCTTTATATTTAAAATAACCCGTTATTGCCACCATAGCAGCATTATCTGTTGTAAACGCAAATTTAGGAATGAACACTTGCCATCTTTTACGTTTTCCGTAATCTAAAAGCGCATTGCGCAGACCGGAATTTGCAGAAACTCCACCAGCTACAGCCACTTGAGTTATACCTAAATCCTTAGCAGCTTTTTCCAACTTCTTCATCAAAATGTCAATAATTGTTTTTTGCAACGAAGCAGACAAATCAGCTTTATTCTCTTCAATAAACAGAGGATTGGTTTTTAATTGATCACGCAAAAAATAGAGGAAAGAAGTTTTTAACCCGCTAAAACTATAGTCGTAGCCAGCAATTTGAGGTTTATTAAATTGAAATGCTTGCGGATTACCTTCTTTTGCTAACTTATCGATATATGGTCCTCCTGGATACGGTAATCCCATCACTTTAGCACATTTATCAAAAGCTTCACCAGCAGCATCATCAATAGTTTGCCCTATAACTTCCATATCGGTGTAACTGTTTACCAAAATAATTTGCGAGTTACCACCCGAAACCAACAAACATAAAAAAGGAAAAGTTGGTTGTACAGACTCTATATTCGGTTCTTGAATAAAATGAGCCAACACGTGCGCCTGCAAGTGATTTACATCAACTAATGGAATATTGAGTGATTGCGCGAAACTTTTTGCAAATGACGTCCCCACCAGCAGCGATCCTAAAAGTCCTGGCCCACGTGTGAAAGCTACAGCACTCAACTCCGATTTAGCAACTCCTGCACGCCTCAAAGCTTCATGTACAACGGGAACAATATTTTGTTGATGAGCGCGCGAAGCCAATTCAGGTACAACACCACCATACGACTCATGCACGGACTGACTCGCTATCACATTCGACAACAAAACGCCATCACGAATAACAGCCGCCGATGTGTCGTCGCAAGACGACTCTATACCCAAAATTGTAATATTCATATCGTAATCCAAAACGTCAAAAGATAAAATTGATATTGCAAACAAATAGTTCTCGTTTTATTTTGTTTTCACAACTTTACAAGTAACACAAATTCTTATTATATTTGCAAATTAAAGCTCAAAGGTATAAAAAAATCAGGTAAAATAACACTCATCGTGATAGCAACACTCTTTGTGTTGTTATCAGCGCCTTTTATTCTATTGAATGTCAATAGAGTACAAAATTTTGCAGTCCATAAAATCACTGATTTTTTAGAAAAAAAACTGCAAACAACAGTTAGAATTGAACATGTTAGCATGCATTTTTTCAATGATATCACGCTAAAAAACATGTATATTGAAGATTTAGAAGGCGATACTTTACTATTCACCGCACAACTGTACGGGCACATCTCATTATTTAGACTACTACACAAGGAGATCTATCTCACCACACTGGAACTCGACACGCCACAGTTCAATCTGAAAGTAAATAGAGATGGAACTACTAATTTAGATTTTATTACGCAATTAATACCTGAGACAAATCAATCCATGACATTTCGAGTAAATAAGATTGAGATTGTTAACGGTGGTTTTAAGCTGCGTACAGCACAGCAACTTAATCCAAAAAATAAAGCTGCCTTTAAAGCTAACAATCTAGAAATAAGCAAGTTCAATACAATTATTCGTTTAGATAAGTTCTTAAAGACAGACATTATTGGTAAAATCAAGACCCTTAATTTTGTGGAAAAATCGGGATTCGCAGTTTCTAATGTTGTCACAGAATTTCAAATGACAGACTCAACATGCGTTATGCCTTTTTTAACCATCAGTTTACCAAATTCAGAATTAGAGTTTGATACCATTTCATTAAAATACAATCATTTAAGTGATTTATCAAACAACATAAACGCACTCAATATCAGAACAGAATTACTCCCATCAAACATTTATTGTCCTGATCTACAAGCGTTTTTACCAGAACTTGGTCACTTCCGCCGTAAAACAACTATTTCCTGTGAGTTATCGGGGCATCTTGATAACATCAAAGCAAAATCTTTACATTTACGTTATGGTTCAGACATTGTATTTGATGGCGATTTTGAATTCTCCGGCTTACCAAGACTCAATGAAACTTTTGTGTATGCCAGTCTGAATGAAATTAGATTTACAGTACCTAGTTTACAAGACTTAATAGCCAATATCACTCAAAGACCTTTTACGTTACCTGCTGAATTTAGAAATTTTGGCAAATGTAAATACAGTGGTAACATTGCTGGTTTTTTTAGTAATATGGTGCTTTTCGGACAGCTCACTACTGGTGTTGGTAATATTTCAACTGACGTATCTTTAGAGCTGTCTAATAACATGCGAGATCTCTTTTTGAATGGTTTAATACGCTCAAAACGCCTCCAATTAGCACGCATTAGCCCCAATCAGAGTGGTTTAGGTGACATTGCTTTCAATGTCAAAACTCAATTACAAGTTGGCGAAAACAGACCTCTAAAAAGCACTGCGGATCTAACCATTTCATCATTGACGTATAAAAACCATACTTACAGCAATATCAAAGTAAAAGGCGATTATTCTAATAAAAAGTTTACTGGAGATATTGATATCAATGATGACAATGGACAATTGGCATTTGGTGGACAAGTTGACTTAAACGCTAACTCTTATGTGTTTAATTTTAATGCACATGTTAAAAAATTCCGTCCTTATGCACTTAATCTAACGACTACAAATCCAAACTTAGAGGTATCTTTCAATATTGATTCTGAATTTGAAGGTCCCAATATTGACCACATGAATGGAGAAATACGCATTGACTCTATTCTTTTAGCTAATAACAAAGAAAAATATTTTTTAGATAACTTTGTTATAAATGCAAAATCATTAACAAACACTGCTAATCAAGGTATATCGAAAACGTTATCTGTGCAATCAGATATTTTAACGGGTAAAGTTTCTGGCAATTATACTATAGGAACTTTATTGACAAGTTTAAAACGTGCAGCAACACAATACTTCCCTATAATTAGAACACAAACCGTTATCAAACAATCAAATCGTAATAACACGATAGATTTAGCCTTTGAATTAGGAAGTACTCAGCAATTGGCAAAAGTATTAAATATGAATTGGTTTACCACTCAAGAATCTACCATCAACGGTCGCTATGATGACATCGAAAACACAGTTAATTTAGATGTTCATGTTCCTATACTTGCCAATAAAAAGGATTTTGTAATAGAAAATATTTCAATCGCATTCAATAACGAAAATAAGACCATCAATGGTTTATTACATGCGCAAACTACCACAAGAGGCAATGACACTATTTCTTTAAATCTTGATTTAAAAGGAATGAATGACTCCATAAAAGCTTATTTGTTTTGGGAAAATAGTTTGCCTTCTGTTGCTCACTCCGGTGAAATTTTAGTAAACACACACTTTGCCGCTATTAACAAGGAGATAAATGCATTTATCAATATTTTACCCACCCAAATGGTTATCCAAAATGACATCTGGGATATTGCCGCTTCTAATGTAACTACTAATTTTAAAGAGCTTACAGTCAATCACTTTAACATAGAGTCTGACAAACAACACATTCATGTCAATGGTAAAACCTCTCATGCTATAGAAGATTTACTCACAGTCGACTTACAGAACATTGATTTAGAATTTATTAGTAATCTTTTTTTAAGTCATGCGGCTATTGAGTTTGGTGGGTTAACAACAGGTAAAGTTCATCTAACACAACTGTTTAACAAGCCCATTATTGAGGCTAATGTCGATGTTACTGATTTTTTCTTCAATCGCGCTTATTGGGGAAATGTTCATGCCACGTCAAATTGGGATAACATCAATAAAAAAATCAATTTTGGAGGTTTTGTACTCTCCGACAGTAAAGATACCATAGCCATGATTAATGGCGGCTTCTATATTGAAAACGATTATCTGGATTTAAGGGGCAAAGCCAATCGGTTGGATTTGAGATTTTTAGACTATTACCTTGCTGACGTTTTACAAAATGTACAAGGATATGGTTCTGGAGATATTCATGTCTATGGAGATACTCGTAAACAAACTGTTACTGTAACTGTTGACGCTTTAGTAGAAGAAGCACAAGCCAGTATTGATTTCCTTAGGACAACATATTTCTTCAATGACTCCATTCACGTCACACCGACAGAGATAAAACTTACAGACATCACAGTTTTAGATGCCGAAGGGAATAAAGGTAAATTAAATGGCTACGTTACGCACAACTATTTCGAGGATTTGAAATACTACATCGAGCTTGACTGTAATAGAATGAAAGTGTTGAATACCACTAAAAAAGATAATACTACATTCTATGGCACCGCTTATGCCACTGGCAAAGCCATTATTGAAGGTACTGAAACACAAACTAACATTACTGTAACAGGGGTTACCGAAAAGAACTCAAGATTAGTCGTCCCTTTTGGTAGTTCTGTTGCTACAGAAAATGCATTCATTACGTTTGTCAACCATAATACACCAATGATAACACCCACAAAAGAGACAAAACCTACAACTGAAAATGACAATGAGATTAATCTCAATTTAAAGGTAGAAGTAAATCCAAACGCAGAAATTCAGTTATTGGTTGACCTACAAGCAGGCGATATTATTAAGGCGCGTGGTGATGGAAATCTACGTATGGAGTATAACACCAAAAATGAAGATTTCAGGATGTACGGCAACTACGAAATAGAACAAGGCTCTTACCTTTTTACGTTCCAAAATGCTTTACGTAAAGACTTTAAAGTTACCCAAGGTGGAACTATTGACTGGAATGGCGATCCATTTAATCCGGTTGTAAATCTCAGAGCCACTTATCAAGTCAATGCTTCCCTGTTGGATATACTAGATAAAAGTATTTTGGAGTCAAGCAATCGTACAACAGTACCTGTACAGTGTATTCTTAATCTCACGGGAAATATTATGAGTCCTGCTATTAAGTTTGACCTTAACCTACCCAACTCTGAAGAAGAGTTGAATCGTGCATTAAAAGCTGTAGTAAACACAGACGAAATGATGAACCGTGAAATTATTTATCTATTGGTTCTTGGTAAATTTTTCACCCCTGAATCAATGAAAAGTACAACAGCAAGTGTAATCAATCAAAATGATTTACTAGCAGTAGCCTCATCAACACTATCTACACAGCTAAATAATTGGGCATCTCAAATGTTTGACAATTGGAATTTCGGAGTCAATTTCCGAAGTACAGGAGAAGGCAATGAGCGCAGTAATGAGTATGAATTTAATTTCCTATACACACCAAACAACCGTATAACCTTCAATGGTAACGTTGGATATCGTGACGATAATCTATCTGCGTCTAAATTTATCGGCGACTTTGACTTTGAATATACACTTATAGAATCAGGGAAATTAAGCGCCAAAGCTTATACACACACCAACGATTATAAAGAATTTAAAAGCGCCTTAACCACGCAAGGAATTGGTCTCGTCTATCGTGAAAGTTTCAACTCACTTGCCGAATTATGGGACAGTTGGAAAGCAAATGCTGCAGAACGAAAGAGAGAAAGAGAAGAAAAAAAGAAAGCACGTGAAGAAAAGGCTATACTCAAAGAAGAAGAAAAAGATAAAGGAAAATAATAAAAAAGCAGAGTTTACAACCCCTGCTTTTTTATTAGCGAAACACTATGCTATATACGATTTTTTTACCAAGGACTTCGTTTATTTTCTCTATAAGTTGAGAACGCTGCATAAACAAATCATTACGTAACACAGCAGAAGTAATACGCACATACAAAGTACCTTCTTTGAATTCTAAATTAGTTGCATATTGTGCCAAAGGTCCCAAAACCTTAATCCACGCCTCCTGAACCGAAAGTTCTGTTAAATGGGTTACCATCTCACTACCATTAGCACTTAGTGCCTCACGCACCAATTCAGACGACAAACGCACAGCTTCTTTTCTTTGCATATAACGTAAATAATTAGAATATCACAAAGATAAAAAAAAAGCACCTTAAAACATAAGTTTAGGTGCTTTTTTACAATATTACGAAAAACTGATTATTCAGCAGCCTCTTCTTTTTTAGGTTCCTCTTTTACAGTATCTTCTACAACTTCATCAGTAACAACTGGGGCAGCAGCTTCTACTGGTTTAGGTTCTGTTGTTTTTTTACTACGACGTGTACGAGTAGCTTTTTTAGCTGTTGTTTCTTTCAACATGTTTTCATTGTAATCAACTAACTCAATAATACACATCTCAGCAGCATCACCAGCGCGAAAACCTGTACGCAAAATACGGGTATAACCTCCTGGACGGTTAGCCACTTTTTGAGAAACTTCACGAAACAATTCTGTTACAGCCGCTTTGTTACGTAATGCCGTAAATACCACACGACGAGAAGCTGTTGAATCATCTTTACTCTTTGTAATAAGTGGTTCTACAAATTTTCTCAACGCTTTAGCTTTGGCTGTAGTAGTAGCAATACGCTTGTGTTCAATCAACGAGCACGCCATATTTGCCAACATAGCATTACGATGTGCAGCTTTACGCCCTAAATTATTATTTTTATTATTATGTCTCATATTTATCAGTCTTTATCTAATTTATACTTTGAAAGGTCCATACCAAACGACAAGTTTAAGCTTGCCAATTTAGCTTCTAACTCACTTAATGACTTTTTACCGAAGTTTCTGAATTTCAACAACTCAGAACGAGTTAAAGTGCACAACGCTCCTAAAGTTTCAACATCAGCGGCTTTTAAGCAGTTAATAGCACGTACTGAAAGGTCTAGATCCACCAATTTACTTTTGAGTAATTGACGCATGCGCAGTACCTTTTCATCAAACTCTTCGTGTCCTGCACCTTCTGTTGTATCCAACGCAATTTTTTCATCAGAAAACAACATAAAATGTTGAATCAAAATGCGAGCTGCTTCTTTCAATGCTTCTTTAGGATGAATAGAACCATCGGTATCAATATCCAAAAGCAATTTTTCATAGTCCGTTTTCTGTTCAACACGGTAATTTTCTATCGTGTATTTCACATTACGAATTGGTGTAAAAATTGCATCAATTGGAATAATACCAATTTCATGTGCTACTTTCTCATCGGCAGGCAAGTAGCCACGACCTTTGTCAATTGTTAATTCCATTTTAAATGAAGCAGAAGCATCCATATTGCACAAAACAAGTTCTGGATTCAACACTTCAAAATTTACTAACAATGAATTTAAATCGCCTGCTTTTACCACCTCACGCCCAGAAGCAACTAAGGTCAACTTCTCGCCATCAACTTTATCATGATTGGCTCTGAAACGAACTTGTTTCAAGTTGAGAATGATATTTGTAACATCATCTATTACTCCTGGAATAGTAGCAAATTCATGATCAACACCTTCAATTTTAATTGAAGTGATAGCATATCCTTCCAAAGAAGAAAGAAGAATACGGCGTAGCGCATTACCTATAGTAATACCAAATCCGGGTTCCAACGGACGAAATTCAAATTTTCCTTGAAAATCGTTCGCTTCCAACATAATTACCTTGTCTGGTTTTTGAAATGCCAATATTGCCATATTCTACAATTATTTAGAGTATAATTCAACAATCAATTGTTCCTTAATGTTTTCAGGAATATCTGCACGTTCTGGAGTATGTAAAAATTTACCAGCCATAGCTGAATTATCCCATTCTAACCAAGGATATTTGCTATGATTAAAGCCGTCCAAAGCATCAACGATAACTGCCATTGATTTATCTCTTTCACGAACAGCTATTACTTGTCCTTGTTTTACTGAGTAAGAAGGTATATTAACCACTTCTCCGTCTACAGTAATGTGCTTGTGAGAAACTAATTGACGAGCAGCAGCACGTGTTTTAGCCATTCCTAAACGATAAACAACATTATCAAGACGACATTCTAACAATTGCAATAAGATTTCACCCGTAACACCTGAGTGTGCTTGCGCTTTTTCAAATAAATTACGGAATTGTTTTTCCAATACACCGTAAGTATATTTAGCTTTTTGTTTCTCTTTCAACTGAACACCATACTCTGATGTTTTACGTTTACGAGTATTACCGTGTTGTCCAGGAGGATAATTTCTACGGGTTTGAGCTTTATCAGGCCCGAAAATTGGTTCACCGAATTTACGAGCAATTTTTGATTTTGGTCCAGTATATCTTGCCATTTTCTTTAATGTTTTAAACGATTAAACTCTTCTGCGTTTTGCGGGACGACATCCATTGTGTGGAAGCGGTGTAACATCTATGATTTCTGTCACTTCAATTCCTGCACCATGTACAGTTCTGATAGCTGACTCACGACCGTTACCTGGGCCTTTTACATACGCTTTTACTTTTCTCAAACCAAGGTCAAATGCAACTTTGGCACAATCTTGAGCTGCCATTTGAGCAGCATACGGCGTGTTCTTTTTAGAACCACGGAAACCCATTTTACCGGCTGAAGACCAAGAAATGACTTGACCTTCGCTATTAGCTAGGGTTACAATGATATTATTAAACGATGAGTGTATGTGTAATTGACCAACACCATCTACTTTAACTACCTTTTTCTTGGTTGTTACTGTTTTCTTTGCCATATCAACTTCTAATTTTTAAGCAGTTAATTACTTAGTTACTTTTTTCTTGTTAGCAACTGTTTTCTTTTTACCTTTACGTGTACGCGCATTGTTTTTTGTACTTTGACCACGAAGTGGTAAACCAATACGGTGACGTATGCCTCGGTAACAACCAATATCCATCAATCGCTTGATATGTAATTGTACTTCAGAGCGAAGTTCACCTTCTACTTTGTAACCTGCTCCAATGATTTCACGAATTCTTGCAGCTTGGTCATCAGTCCAATCTTGAACTTTAATGTTGTAATCAACACCAGCCTCTGCTAAAATTTTACGTGCACTACTGCGACCTATTCCGTAGATATAAGTCAATCCAACTTCCCCACGTTTGTTTTGGGGCAAATCTACTCCTACAATTCTTATAGCCATAAACTGTTTTTTAAAATTACCCTTGACGTTGTTTCATCTTAGGGTTTTTTTTGTTAATAACATACAAGCGCCCTTTACGACGAACAATTTTACAATCGTCATTACGCTTTTTAATAGATGCTCTTACTTTCATGTGATGTATTTTTATGAAAATTATTTATATCGAAACGATATACGACCTTTTGTTAAGTCGTAAGGTGACATCTCCACCTTAACTCTATCACCAGGAAGAATACGAATATAGTGCATACGCATTTTACCTGAAATATGAGCGGTGATTTCATGCCCGTTTTCCAATTCAACACGGAACATGGCATTCGATAGTGCTTCCACTATTGTACCATCTTGTTCTATTGCTGACTGTTTTGCCATAAATTTAATTCAGATTACTTAATACTTGTTCTATAATACTAAAATCAGAAAGGATATCAGCTTTCCCTTTTTTAATTGCTACAGCATGTTCAAAGTGTGCCGAATATTTTCCATCGATTGTACGCGTAGTCCAACCATCGGATTCAAAAATTAACTCTTTGCGCCCCATGTTAATCATAGGTTCTATACAAATAGTCATACCTGTTTTCAACAACGATCCTGAACCACGGCGACCATAATTAGGAACTTCAGGAGCCTCGTGCATATTACGACCAACTCCATGCCCTATCATTTCACGTACAACGCCATATCCTTGAGATTCACAATGTTGCTGAACAGCGTGTCCGATATCACCAATACGTTTACCTTCTACAGCTTGTTCTATCCCTTTGTATAATGACTCTTTGGTGGTTTCTAAGAGTTTTTTTACTTCAGTAGTCACCTCACCTACACAAAACGTATAAGCCGAGTCGCCCACAAAACCATTCTTAAAAGTACCACAATCAATGGAAATAATATCGCCGTCTTTCAAAACAACTTTGTCCGACGGAATACCATGTACCACTTGGTCATTAACCGATGTACAAATAGAAGCTGGAAAACCTCCATATCCTTTGAATGCAGGTGTAGCTCCGTGATCTCGAATAAACTCTTCGGCAATTTTATCCAGCTGAGCAGTCGTAACCCCCGGCTTTACTAATTTTGCTAGTTCTGCCAAAGTTTTACTAACTAAAAGGTTGCTCTCTCGCAACAACTCTATTTCCTCTGCTGTCTTTAAATAGATCATCTTATCAATACGCAGCGATAGAGCCCGTGCGACCTTTAATACGACCTGATTTTAATAATCCATCATAGTGTCTCATAAGTAAGTGGCTTTCTATTTGTTGTAAAGTATCAAGCACAACACCTACTAAGATTAACAATGATGTACCGCCGTAAAATTGCGCAAAACTACCAGTAATACCAAAAATACTTGCAAAAGCTGGCATAATAGCAACTAATGCTAAGAAAAATGAGCCTGGCAACGTAATGCGTGACATAATTACGTCAATATATTCAGCGGTTTTTTTACCGGGTTTTACGCCTGGAATGAATCCGTTATTACGTTTCATATCTTCAGCCATTTGCGTCGGATTGATAGTAATAGCCGTATAAAAATAGGTAAATGCAATAATCATTAAGGCGAACACAAAATTATACCAAAAACTGGTATTATCCATGAAAACTCGCATAAAATTATTAAATTTTTCAGGATTAAATCCAGCGATCATAATTGGCACCATCATAATGGCTTGCGCAAAGATGATAGGCATTACACCTGCAGCATTTACTTTTAATGGAATATACTGACGTACACCACCGTATTGTTTATTCCCAACTACTCGTTTTGCATATTGTACAGGCACTTTACGTGTACCTTGTACCAATAAAATACTACCCGCAATAACTAATAGCAAAACAACTATTTCACCAAGGAACATAATTAAACCACCTCCAGCATCGCCAAGGCGAGAAATAAACTCTTGCATAATAGCAGCAGGGAAACGGGCAATAATACCAATCATAATTAACATAGAAATACCATTGCCAATACCTTTATCGGTCATACGTTCACCAAGCCACATCACAAACATAGAGCCAGCACAAAGTATTATTGTCGAAGAGATTTTAAACCACCAATCCCATTCGATTATAGCACCTGCTTGTGTTAATTGTGTGCTTAAGTTGACTAGATATGAAGGACCCTGTAATAGAAGAATTGCCACGGTTAGATAACGCGTGATTTGATTCATTTTACGGCGACCACTCTCACCATCTCGTTGCATCTTTTGAAAATAAGGAACTGCGATAGTTAGCAATTGAATAACAATAGATGCCGAGATATAAGGCATAATTCCTAATGCAAAAATAGAAGCATTAGAGAACGCACCCCCAGAGAACATATCTAACAACGAAAGCAACCCACCGCTCGTTTGAGATTTCAAAGCGGTAAGTGCACTCGGATCAATACCTGGAAGCACGATAAATGAACCAAAACGATATATCAAAATAAACAACAGCGTTGTTAAGATTTTGGTACGTAAGTCCTCTATCTTCCAAATATTTTTTAAAGTCTCTAGAAATTTCATTATATTACAATTTTACTACGCTTCCACCAGCTGCCACGATAGCGTCTTCAGCTGCTTTTGAAAATGCGTGTGCTTCAACTTCTAATTTAGCAGTCAACGAACCTTTAGCTAAGATCTTAACCAAATGTTTTTTGGTAACAAAACCTGCTTGCATTAACTCTTCCAAACCAATTTTTTTTGTTTTGGTCGCTTCTGCTAATGCTTGAAGAGTATCTAAGTTTATAGCTTTATACTCCACACGATTTACACTGTTAAAACCAAATTTTGGCAAACGACGTTGCAAAGGCATTTGACCACCTTCAAAACCAATTTTACGCGAGTAACCAGAACGCGATTTTGCACCCTTGTGACCACGCGTAGACGTACCACCTCTACCTGAACCAGTACCTCTACCTACACGTTTGTTGGTTTTTACAGAACCCATTGCGGGTGTAATATTACTTAAATCCATATCCTTTTTTGTTTAAAGATTTTACCAATTAATCTACTATTTTTACCAAGTGTTTCACTTTTTCCACCATTCCTAAAATAGAAGGTGTAGCGTCGTGTTCAACTACGGCATTCATCTTTTTTAAACCAAGTGCATCTAAAGTCATCTTTTGATCTTTAGGACAGTTGATTCTGCTTCTTACTTGTTGAATTTTTATTTTTGCCATAATCATCTATAATTTAACCTTTAAACACTTTTTCCATAGAAATACCTCTATTTTGTGCCACAGTATAAGCATCACGTAATTCGCTCAAAGCGGTAAATGTCGCTTTTACTAAGTTGTGAGGATTAGAAGAACCTTTTGACTTAGCCAAAACGTCTGTAATACCAACACTTTCAAAAACAGCACGCATAGCACCACCCGCTTTTACTCCAGTACCTTGAGATGCTGGATGAATAAATACTTCGGCATCACCATAACGAGCCACTTGTTCGTGAGGAATTGTACCTTTGTGAACTGGAACACGAATTAAGTTTTTCTTTGCAGCTTCAACGCCTTTAGCGATAGCAGCAGTTACTTCACCAGCTTTACCTAGACCCCAACCAACAATGCCATTCTCATTACCAACCACTACAATGGCAGAGAAACTAAATGCACGTCCCCCTTTTGTAACCTTTGTAACACGATTAATGGCTACCAAGCGATCTTTTAATTCAATGTCACTCGTTGTTTTTACTCTATTATTATTTTCTGACATAGTTGTTTATTAAAATTTAAGTCCACCTTTACGAGCAGCATCTGCCAATTCTTTCACTCTGCCGTGATACAAATAACCATTACGGTCAAAAACCACTGCGGTTACACCACTTTCTTGTGCTTTTTTAGCTACAAGTTCACCCACTTTAGCAGCTTGTTCTTTTTTGGTCATTTTTTCTTTGATACCCAATGAAGAAGCAGCAGCCAAAGTTTTACCTGCAACATCGTCAATAACCTGTGCATAGATTTGTGTGTTACTACGGAATACCGTTAAACGAGGTAATTCTGCAGTTCCACTCACGCGATGACGAATGTGTGCTTTTATCTTTAATCTTCTTTTTATTTTTCCATTCATAATCTTACTAGTTTACGTAAATTATTTACCTGCTGTTTTACCAGCTTTTCTACGAACAACTTCGCCTTGGAATTTAACACCTTTACCTTTGTAAGGTTCTGGTTTACGGAACGAACGAATTTTAGCGCAAACCTGTCCTATTAATTGTTTATCAGCACTTTCGAGCACAATTAATGGATTTTGGTTGCGTTCAGAAATTGTTTGAACTTTTATTTCGTTAGGTAAACCTAAAAAGATGTTGTGAGTATAACCAAGAGAAAGTTCCAAAAGTTGTCCATTGCTTGAGGCACGGAAACCCACACCCACAAGTTCTAATGTTTTTTTGTAACCTTCTGAAACACCAACAACCATATTGTTGATTAAAGAACGATACAAACCATGCATAGCACGATTTTCTTTTTCATCATTTGGACGAGCTACGTGACATACACCATCTTCTACTGTGATGGTAATAGCTGGGTTAACAACTTGTTTTAGCTCCCCTTTAGGACCTTTTACGGTTACTTCACTGTTATTTACGGTAACTGTAACACCAGCAGGTATTTCGATTGGTAATTTTCCTATTCTTGACATTATTATTCCTCCTTCATTAATAGATGTAACATAAAACTTCGCCGCCAATTTTTTGTTCGCGAGCTTCTTTATCAGTCATTACACCTTTCGATGTAGAAAGAATAGCAATACCTAAACCGTTCAATACGCGTGGCATGTCTTTGTAACCAACGTATTTACGTAAACCAGGAGTTGATACTCGAATCAATTTCTTCACCGCGTTAACTTTGTTAACCGGATCATACTTCAAGGCTATTTTAATTGTACCTTGATGGCCTTCTTCTATAAACTTGTAGTTTAAGATATAGCCTTTGTCAAAAAGAACTTTTGTAATTTCTTTTTTCAAATTAGATGCGGGAATTTCCACCACTCTATGATTAGCTTGAATGGCGTTTCGCAATCTGGTTAAATAATCTGCAATTGGATCTGTCATAAAATTAAAATTAAATTGATCCCGATAATCGGGACAATATTTAGTTAATATCTCTATCTGATATTGAAACAACAAATTACTCCTTCAAAATAAAAGAGTAATTCTATGTTATAAATACTACCAACTAGCTTTCTTTACACCTGGGATCAAGCCGGCCGAAGCCATTTCACGAAACTGAATACGCGAAATCCCAAATTGACGCATGTAACCTTTGGGACGACCAGTGATTTTACAACGGTTGTGTAAACGTACATACGATGCGTTTTTAGGTAAAAGTTGCAAGCCTTCATAGTCGCCAGCAGCCAATAAAGCTTTACGCTTTTCAGCATATTTAGCAACCATTTTAGCGCGTTTTACCTCGCGAGCTTTCATTGATTCTTTTGCCATTTTTTATCCTTTCTTTATTAGTTTTTCTTAAATGGTAACCCAAATTCTCTTAACAGTGCAAAACCTTCTTCGTCTGTTTTTGCTGTTGTTACGAAAGTGATGTTCATACCTAGTATTTTAGAAATTCCATCGATATTGATTTCTGGAAAGATAATCTGCTCGGTAATACCCAATGTGTAATTACCACGACCATCAAGTTTTGATTCAATACCTTTGAAGTCACGAATACGAGGCAAAGCTACTCTCACTAAACGTTCCAAGAATTCATACATTTTTTTGTCTCTCAAGGTTACACGAACTCCAATAGGCATTTTTTTACGTAATTTGAAGTTCGAAATGTCTTTTTTAGACACTGTTTGTACGGCTTTTTGACCAGTAATAGCAGTCATTTCTGCAATGGCGGTATCGATAATTTTTTTATCAGCAACGGCCATACCTAAACCTTGGTTTAACACTATTTTTTCAAGGCGAGGAACTTCCATTACGGACTTGTAACCAAACTCCTTAACCAAAGCAGGAACGATGCGTTCCACGTAATCTTTTTTTAAGCTATCTGTTGTCATTATTTAATCTCCTCTCCTGATTTTTTTGAATAACGAACTAATTTGCCTTCAGCATTTTTACGACGGCCAATGCGAGTTGGTTTTCCTGTTTTAGGATCCACCACATTCAAGTTCGAAATATGCAAAGCAGATTCTTGTTTTACAATTCCACCTTGTGGGTTTTTCGCATTAGGTTTGGTGCTTTTAGATACCATATTAATGCCTTCCACAATAGCGCGCTGTTTGTCGACGAGCACTTTCAAGACACGACCAGTCTTGCCTTTGTCTTCACCGGCATTTACATACACTGTGTCGCCTTTTTTTATGTGTAACTTACTCATTATTTTACTGTTTTACAATTTGTTAAAGCACTTCTGGTGCAAGTGAAATAATTTTCATATTGGTAGCGCGTAATTCACGAGCTACAGGGCCAAAAATACGGCTACCGCGCATTTCACCACTGTTACTCAATAGCACACAAGCGTTGTCGTCAAAACGAATATAAGAGCCATCAGGACGACGAACTTCTTTCTTCGTGCGCACAACAACAGCTTTTGTTACACTACCTTTTTTCACATCACCCGATGGGATTGCACTCTTCACAGTTACTACAATTACGTCACCAATGGTTGCGTAACGTTTTCCTGTTCCACCCAATACGCGGATACACAAAACTTCTTTTGCACCGCTGTTATCGGCTACTCTAAGTCTGGATTCTTGTTGTATCATAATTACTTAGCTCTTTCGATAATTTCTACTAATCTCCATCTTTTGGTTTTACTCAACGGACGAGTTTCCATGATGCTTACGGTATCACCAATATTGCATTCATTGTTTTCGTCGTGTACGTGGTATTTTTTCGTTTTATTAACGAATTTACCATAGATAGGGTGTTTTTCTTTCCATTTTACTGCAACGGTAATGGACTTATCCATTTTATTGCTGAAAACAACACCGATTCTTTCTTTTCTTAAATTTCTTGTTTCCATTTGGATAATCATTATTGTTGTTGAAGTTCACGTTGACGCAATTCTGTCGCAAAACGCGCAATGGTTTTACGAGATTCTCTTATTTGAGCAGGATTGTCAATTGGAGAAATGGCGTGATTCAGAGTAAGACGAGATAAGTGTTCTTTTTCTGCGTCTAAACGCTCCTGAATTTCTTTTGTTGTTAATTCTTTTATTTCTCTTGTTTTCATAATCCTTAAACGTTTTGAGTTGGGTCATAATCACGTCTTACGACGAACTTAGTAGCAATTGGTAATTTTTGAGCTGCGAGGCGTAAAGCTTCTTTTGCAACTTCAAAAGGTACACCTTCTACTTCAATAAGCATACGGCCAGGGCTAACTGGTGCCACGAAACCTTCTGGAGCACCTTTACCCTTACCCATACGTACGTCAGCAGGTTTTCTTGTAATTGGTTTGTCTGGAAAAATGCGGATCCAGATTTGACCTTGACGTTGCATGTAACGAGTTACTGCCACACGAGCTGCTTCAATCTGACGACCTGTAATCCATATCGTTCCTAACGATTTGATACCAAAAGAACCGAACGCCAGCTGATTTCCTCGTTGAGCGATGCCTTTTGGATGGCCATCTTGCTGTCTTCTGTATTTTGTCTTTTTAGGTTGTAACATAATTTGTATAATTCAAATTCGTTCGATAATTATTTTTTTCTCTTTCTGAAGCCTTTTCCTGTATTGCCTCTTTCATTATTGGCTGCACCACGACCACTTTCTTTAGTAGAAGTAAATTGTGGTGTTAAGTCTTTCTTGCCATAGATTTCACCACGGCAAATCCAAACTTTGATACCAATAAGACCTACTTTCGTCAATGCCTCTGCATGACAGTAGTCAATATCAGAACGGAAAGTGTGTAATGGTGTACGTCCTTCTTTATACATTTCAGAACGAGCCATTTCAGCACCATTTAAACGGCCAGATACTTGAACTTTAATACCTTCAGCACCCATACGCATTGTTGATGCGATAGCCATTTTCACAGCGCGACGGTAAGCAATTTTACCTTCCACCTGACGAGCGATATTGTTAGCAACAATTACAGCGTCCAAATCTGGACGTTTTACTTCGAAGATGTTGATTTGTACATCTTTGTCAGTAATTTTCTTCAGTTCTTCCTTCAACTTGTCAACTTCTTGTCCACCCTTTCCGATGATCATACCGGGGCGAGCAGTGCAGACTGTGATAGTTACAAGTTTCAGTGTACATTCTATAATGATTCTTGATAAACTGGCTTTAGCAAGACGGGCATTGAGATATTTTCTGATTTTGCTGTCTTCAAGTAAAGTGTCACCATAATTGTTTCCACCGTACCAGTTTGAATCCCAACCGCGAATAATACCAAGGCGGTTACTAATTGGATTTGTTTTCTGTCCCATCTAGCTTAATTTTGATTATCGTTAGTATTCTTAGTGTCTACAAATAACGTTACGTGATTTGAACGTTTACGAATACGATAGCCGCGTCCTTGTGGAGCAGTACGTAATCTTTTGAGCATGCGAGCAGAGTCTACATACACTCCACTAACATATAAATTACCGTTTTCTGCTTTTTGCTTAGTTTTTTGTTCCCAATTAGAAATAGCAGAACGAAGTAATTTTTCCATTTTCCCTGAAGCTTCTTTAGTTGAAAATTTCAACACGCTAAGTGCTTTATTTACTTCCATACCGCGAATCATATCGGCGACCAAACGCATCTTACGAGGCGAAGTTGGCACATCGTTCAATTTCGCGAAGTAAATTGATTTCAGGGCTTCTTTTCTTTCTTCGGCAGATTTTCTTTTTCTTGCACCCATGTTTATTTCTGTTTTTTTATTTTACAAATTTAATGTGCAACGGATTATTTCTTTTTACCACCGTGTCCACGGAAAGTACGTGTAGGAGCAAATTCACCGAATTTGTGACCTACCATATTTTCTGTTACATACACAGGAATAAATTTATTACCGTTGTGAACTGCAATTGTATGACCTACGAAATCAGGCGAAATCATCGAAGCGCGTGCCCATGTTTTGATAACGGTTTTTTTACCACTTTCATTCATTTCTAGCACTTTCTTTTCGAGTTTCAAGTTGATGTAAGGTCCTTTTTTTAATGAACGACTCATATTATTTACTGTTCTTTAAGCGTTATTTTTTCTTTCTTTCAATAATATACTGGCTTGAATGCTTTTTAGGAGCACGGGTTTTCTTACCCTTAGCCAATAAGCCTTTGCGTGAACGTGGGTGACCACCTGATGCACGTCCTTCGCCACCACCCATTGGGTGATCGACTGGGTTCATTGCTACACCGCGAACGCGAGGACGACGTCCAAGCCAGCGGCTACGACCTGCTTTACCTGATCTTTCGAGGGCATGGTCAGCATTTCCTACACTTCCTACTGTAGCTTTGCAAGTAGCAAGAATTTTGCGTGTTTCACCTGAAGGTAATTTTACAACTACGTATTTATCTTCACGAGAAGTGATTTGAGCAAAAGTTCCTGCTGAACGAACAAGCGCAGCACCTTGACCTGGACGAAGTTCAATGTTATGAACAACCGTACCAAGCGGAATGTTTTCCATTGGAAGTGTATTTCCAACTTCAGGAGCAGCTTGTGCACCTGAAATTACTTTTTGACCTACTTGCAATCCATCTGGTGCAAGAATGTAACTTTTTTCACCGTCAGCGTAATACAACAATGCAATACGAGCCGAACGATTCGGATCGTACTCAATACTTTTTACTGTTGCAGGAACGCCATCTTTGTTACGTCGAAAATCAATTACTCTATATCTTCTCTTGTGACCGCCACCAATGTAGCGCATGGTCATCTTACCGGTGTTATTACGACCGCCGGTTTTACTAAAACCACCTACAAGAGATTTCTCTGGTGCACTGGCAGTAATTGTGTCGAATGCACCAATAATCTTGTTTCTTTGCCCCGGTGTTGTGGGGTTTAATTTACGTACAGCCATTTTTAATTATTAAATATTGCTATAAAAATCTATTGTGTCTCCATCTTTCAAAGTTACAACAGCTTTTTTGTAAGAAGATGAACGACCATTGATTACGCCGCCTTTTGTATAGCGACTTTTTAGTTTACCTTTTACATTAGAGGTATTTACACTTACTACGGTTACGTTATAGAGAGCTTCAACGGCTTGTTTAATCTCTAATTTGTTGGCACTAGGTACTACCTGAAATCCAACACGATTAAATTTTTCGCCGATTTGATTCATCTTCTCTGTAACGATCGGTTTGATGATAATTGACATGTTTTTACCTCCTTATGCGTTAAAATGTTGTTCAATTTCGGCGATTGCTGACTCAACAAGCACCAAAGCCGAACAATTCAGAATCCCGTAAGTACTTAATTCTGAAACGTTTGAAACTTTTGCCTTTGGCAAATTACGAGCTGACAAATATACGTTTTTATTTGGTTCTGATAAAATTATAAGTGACTTTTTATCAGATATTTTCAAATTATTTGTCATTGCTACAAAATCCTTAGTTTTGGGAGCTTCAAAATTGATTGTATCTACTACAACAATTTCACCCTTAGCTGCTTTATACGACAATGCAGATTTGCGAGCCAATTGTTTTAGTTTTTTATTCAATTTAAAGCCGTAATCGCGTGGAACTGGTCCAAATACGCGAGCACCGCCAACCAAAACAGGTGAGTTGATATCACCACGACGAGCACCACCACCGCCTTTTTGGCGTCCTAATTTGCGAGTTGAACCGGTCATTTCGCTACGTTGTTTAGTTTTGTGTGTGCCTTGGCGTTGGTTAGCCAAATACTGTTTAACGTCCAAATAAATAGCGTGGTCGTTAGGCTCAATACCGAAAATAGAATCGTTTAATGTAACTTTTCTTCCGGTGTCTTCTCCTTTGATGTTATATACACTCAATTCCATTATTTCTCAATTATTACGATTGAACCTTTAGCTCCAGGAACTGATCCTTTGAGTAACAAAAGATTGTGTTCTGGAATTACTTTAATTACTTGTAAGTTATGTACGGTTACACGATCGCCACCTGTGCGACCAGCCATACGCATACCTTTAAATACTTTTGATGGATAAGAAGACGCACCAAGCGAACCTGGAGCACGCAAGCGGTTATGTTGCCCGTGCGATGTTTGTCCTACCCCACCAAATCCATGACGTTTAACAACGCCTTGGTGTCCTTTTCCTTTTGAGGTTCCTACAACGTCAACCCAGTCGTTTTCTTCAAACAACTCTACGGTTAAAGCGTCGCCTAATTTGAATTCTCCTTCGAATCCTTTGAACTCAACCAAGTGTCTCTTTGGAGCTACACCAGCAAGTTTAAAGTGTCCCATTTCAGCTTTGTTGGCATGTTTTTCTTTCTTGTCTTCAAAGCCTAATTGAACAGCCTCATAACCGTCAGTTTCGACAGTTTTAACTTGTGTAACTACACAGGGACCAACTTCGAGAACAGTGCATGGTAAATTTTTACCCTCAGCACTGAAAACGGATGTCATTCCGATTTTTTTTCCAATTAATCCTGGCATTTCAATTAAATTATTATTAGTTAAAATTTACGGGATTGCCCGTGTTTTTCTCTTTTTTAAAGTTTAGAATTACACTTTAATTTCCACTTCTACACCTGAAGGTAATTCAAGTTTCATCAAAGCATCTACGGTTTGAGCTGTTGAGCTATAAATGTCGATCAAGCGTTTGTAAGAAGATAATTCGAACTGCTCGCGTGCTTTTTTGTTAACGAAAGTAGAACGGTTTACGGTGAAAATACGTTTGTGAGTAGGTAGTGGAATTGGACCGCTCACTACTGCACCAGTAGCTTTCACTGTTTTTACGATTTTTTCAGCTGATTTGTCAACCAAGTTGTGATCGTAAGATTTGAGTTTGATTCTAATTTTTTGACTCATGTCTGTTTTTGTTTATAATATAAATAGTTAGTTTTATAACGAATAATATACGCATTAAGAGTCATTCGCTAATGCGCATATTATTTAGTTTTTGTTACAATAATTCTACGTGACCTTTAGCTTCTGCAACAACTTCTTTAGCAATTGCATTAGAAACCTCTGCGTAATGCGAGAATTCCATTGATGACGTAGCACGACCTGATGAAATCGTACGCAAAGCTGTTACATAGCCAAACATTTCTGACAAAGGTACTTTAGCTTTTACAATACGTGCACCAGTACGGCTCGATTCCATGCCTTCTACTTGACCACGACGTTTGTTCAAGTCACCAATTACGTCACCCATACTTTCTTCTGGAGTTACAACTTCCAATTTCATAATAGGCTCCAATAGTGCTGGACGCGCTTTAGCACAAGCATTTTTAAACGCAATTTGAGCACAAATCTCAAACGACAATTGGTCTGAGTCTACTGGGTGGTATGATCCATCAACCAACACAACTTTCATTGAATCGACAGGGTAACCTGCTAACACACCATTTTTCATGGCTACACTGAAACCTTTTTGTACTGATGGAATATACTCTTTTGGAATGTTACCACCTTTCACTTCGTCTACAAACTGTAAGCTTCCTTCAAAGTTTTCGTCTTTCGGACCAACTTGTACAATGATATCAGCAAATTTACCACGACCACCGGTTTGTTTCTTGTAAACCTCGCGCAACGTAACAGTTTGCGTGATAGTTTCTTTATAAGCCACTTGAGGACGACCTTGATTACATTCCACTTTAAATTCACGCTTTAAACGGTCTATAATAATTTCCAAGTGAAGCTCACCCATACCTTCGATTACCGTTTGACCTGATTGTTCGTCAGTATGAACGGTAAACGTAGGATCTTCTTCAGCCAACTTGCTAAGACCGATACCTAATTTATCAATATCGGCTTGCGATTTAGGCTCAACAGAGATACCAATAACTGGAGCCGGGAAGTCCATTGATTCCAATACAATTGGTGATTTTTCATCACACAAGGTATCTCCTGTACGAATATCCTTAAAACCAACTCCTGCACCAATATCACCTGCGCCAATAACTTCAACTGGATTTTGCTTATTTGAGTGCATTTGGAAGATACGTGAAATACGTTCTTTTTTATCAGTACGAGGATTGTACACATAAGAACCTGCATCCAAATGCCCTGAATAGACACGGAAGAAGCACAAACGACCAACATAAGGGTCTGTAGCAATTTTGAATGCCAGAGCAGCCAACGGTTCGTCTTCGCTTGGTGTGCGTATCAATTTCTTTTCAGGATCACGAGGATCTGTACCATCAATACTTGGTGTGTCAAGTGGAGAAGGCAAATAGGCGCAAACTGCGTCAAGCAAAGGTTGAACACCTTTATTTTTAAATGATGAACCCAAAATAACTGGGTTAATTTCCATAGCACAAGTGCCTTTACGGATTGCAGCATGAATTTCTGCTTCTGTGATGGTAGATGGATTATCAAAATATTTTTCCATCAACGTATCATCTAAGCCTGCAAGTGTTTCAAGCATTTTATCTCTCCACTCTTCCGCTTCTGCTTGTAAATCAGCTGGAATTTCTTCAACTTCATACGAAGCTCCCATAGCCTCATTACGCCAAACAAGAGCTTTCATACGAACCAAATCAACTACACCTAAGAAGTTTTCTTCGGCACCAATCGGAATTTGAATAGGACAAGGATGTGCGCCAAGAACAGTTTTAATCTGAGTTACTACTTCAAAGAAGTTAGCACCAGAACGGTCCATTTTGTTCACATAACAAACACGAGGAACATTATATTTATCTGCTTGACGCCACACTGTTTCTGATTGAGGCTCAACACCACCAACCGCACAAAATGTAGCGATAGCACCATCAAGTACACGTAACGAACGTTCTACCTCAACGGTAAAGTCAACGTGCCCCGGAGTGTCAATCAAATTCATTTTGTATTTATTACCATCATAAATCCAGCTAGTTGTTGTAGCTGCTGACGTAATAGTGATACCACGCTCTTGTTCTTGTGCCATCCAGTCCATGGTAGCAGTACCATCATGCGTCTCACCAATTTTGTGAGTTAAACCGGTATAGAACAAAATACGTTCAGAGGTAGTAGTTTTACCGGCATCAATGTGAGCCATGATACCGATATTTCTAGTATAGTGCAAATCTTTTTTTGCCATTTGTTTAAAATCTTTTTTACCTTAGTTAGTTAAAAACGGAAATGAGCGAACGCACGGTTAGCTTCCGCCATACGGTGAATTTCTTCTTTACGCTTAAAAGCACCGCCTTGGCTGTTATAAGCATCAACGATTTCTGCAGCCAATTTCTCAGCCATAGAACGACCAACTCTTTTACGTGAATATAATATAAGGTTTTTCATCGAGATAGATTCTTTTCTATCTGCGCGAATTTCGGTAGGAACTTGGAAAGTAGCACCACCAACACGACGAGATTTAACCTCAACTTGTGGTGTAACGTTTTCTAACGCTTTTTTCCAGATTTCGAGAGGAGCAAGTTCTTCATTAGGAAGTTTTGCTTTTACTGCATCAAGAGCACCGTAGAAGATTTCGAAAGAGGTGTTCTTTTTGCCATCATACATCAAATGGTTTACAAATTTAGTAACCATTACTTCGTTAAAAATTGGGTCTGGTAAAATAACCCGCTTTTTAGGTGTAGATTTTCTCATTTTTTTTGTAAAATTTCGTTTTTGTTTTGGTTGTTTTGCTTGTCTTCAACGTATCCCTCTGGATGCATTTACTCAACCTTCATCGATAGCCAAAAATCAAAAACAGGTTTTAAAACTCTGTGAATAGAAATGGTTTAATTACTTTTTAGGACGTTTTGCGCCATATTTTGAGCGACGTTGTGTGCGTGATGAAACACCAGCAGTATCTAATGTACCGCGAACGATGTGATAACGTACACCTGGTAAGTCTTTAACACGACCACCACGCACCAAAACAATAGAGTGCTCTTGCAAGTTGTGACCTTCGCCTGGAATATAGGCATTGACCTCTTTTGAGTTTGTCAAACGAACACGTGCAACTTTACGCATAGCCGAGTTTGGTTTTTTAGGCGTAGTCGTATAAACACGCACACAAACACCACGACGCTGTGGGCACGAGCCTAACGCTGGCGACTTGCTGTTTTCTTCCAGAGTAACCCTTCCTTTTCTAACTAATTGCTGAATTGTAGGCATTTTTTCTGATTTTTAATACTTAAAACTTTTAATTCTTCCCACTATTTGGGGCTGCAAAGGTACAACTTTTTTTGAAACTAACAAGGGGGCAAACAATTATTTTGCAGAAAACTTATACTTTACTAAATTGAAAATGAACTCATATAGAAAAAACATACAGAGAGACGCTTCTTATTCTATTTTATCTGTCAAATATTTGATATTTAAAATATTGTTTGTACCTGCTGTAAAGCAAAATACTTTTTATGTATGATATACATCATAATCTTATTTGTAATATCTCTTGTGATAACGTTAATCTATTTAATATTACAGGAATTTTATTTGTATTTCCATTTTTGTATCAAATTAGCTATCTTTGTAGCATGATGAAGAAACTAATTATTTTTGATCTCGATGGCACTTTGTTGAACACTATTGATGACTTAGCCGCTGCCACCAATCACGCTCTAACTGAACATGGATACCCCGCACATCCTGTAGAAGCATATAATCTATTTGTAGGAAACGGTATCAATAAGCTATTTGAGCGCGCTTTACCCGAAGAAGCACGTACGCCTGAAAACATTTTACGCATACGAACTTCATTTTTGCCCTTTTATGAAGCTCACAAACTTGACCTTACATGCCCATACGACGGCATACCTGAACTTTTAAGATCACTTACAAAAAACAACATACAACTTGCGGTTGCCTCCAATAAATATCAACTTGCAACAGAACACATGGTGAAGTATTATTTCCCCGACATCCCGTTTGTAGCCGTATTTGGGCAGCGTGAACATGTCCCCATAAAGCCTGATCCAACAGTAATCAAAGATATTCTAAACTTGGCAAAATTAAATAAAGAAAACACGCTATTTGTTGGCGATTCAGGCGTAGATATGCTCACCGCAAAACGAGCACATATTACCGCCGTTGGTGTTACGTGGGGATTTCGAACAGAAGATGAGTTGCGCACCTTTGAACCTGATTACATCGTAGCTAAACCTGATGAGGTTAGAGTTTTATTGAATTTATAAAACATTTTCAGCAAACCCGAGATAAATCAAGTGCTGCTATTAATTACAGGGGTTTATTTATTAATTGGTAATTAGCAAGGCGCTGCTCAGCCATAGTTTCATATTTGGTACCAGGCTGTCCGTAATTGGCAAACGGATAGATAGAAATACCACCACGAGGCGTAAAAACACCTGTTACTTCGATATATTTGGGTTGCATCAGAGCGATAAGATCTTTCATAATGATATTGACACAATCTTCGTGAAATGCACCATGGTTGCGAAAACTAAACAAGTAGAGTTTCAAACTTTTACTCTCTACCATTTTCACTGCTGGCAAATAACTGATGCGAATTTCAGCAAAATCGGGCTGTCCTGTAATGGGGCACAAGCTGGTAAACTCGGGACAGTTGAACCGTACCCAATAGTCGTTTTCGGGATGTTTGTTATCGAACGCTTCAAGCACTTCGGGCGCATAAGTTTGTTGGTACTCGGTTTTGCGACCAAGTAAACTTAATTGATCATTTAATTCCATACTAAATAAACGTAATCAAATATCTTTAATATTCAAAGGATTATAAGATATTCCCTCATCGAAGGTGTCGCTGCCTTCTATCTTTTTAATAGCTTTTACCACACGAATAGTTACGGGCAACACTACGATTTCGTAAAGCGATTTAAGCACAATTTGCACTGCTATCAGCTTGAGTAGTTCGACAAATGGAATAATCCCACCAAACGCAATAGGGAAAAAGATAATAGAATCGGCGGTTTCGCCCACAAGCGTACTCAACACTGCACGGAGCGAAAAATATTTGCCTGCGTGAAGCAATTTCATTTTACTCATCACAAATGCGTTAAGAAATGAACCTACTAAAAAGGCTGCTAACGAAGCCATAACAATACGGGGCGCCAAACCAAATACAAAGTTAAATTCAGCTTCGCCTTCCCAAAATGGAGCTGCAGGTAGCAAAACAGCAATTTGCCCCATAACTACTACAAAAAAATTCATAGCAAAACCGCTCCAAATGATAAGACGTGCTTTTTTAAAACCCCACACTTCGGCAACACAGTCATTGATGATGTACGAAATGGGAAAAACTAATAAGCCGGCAGTCATAGAAATTCCAAAAACTGAAATTACTTTGGTTTCGAGCAAGTTTGCTGTGATAAGGCAAACGTTAAATAAAATGCCCAACAGCATGAAAGGAACAGATACTTTTTGTTTCATATTTCTTGTTTTTTACGTGGTTGACCAAGCACACGATTTATCTCAGTGTGAGATAACAGCAGTATAAAATTATGGCTGCAAAAATACAAAAAAATCACACTCTGATAAACATTTCTTCGTTAGTATTTAAAAAAAAACTATTTTTGTGGTCAAAATCAATAAAAATCACATTAAATCATCTCATTATGGATTCTATCGACAAAACTTTAGATCAATTGCTGGCATCGGGCATTGAATTAGGAAAAAGTATTTTAACAGCATTAGCCATTTATATTATTGGGCGCTACGTCATAAAAGGTGTAAACAAATTAGTGGCGCGCTTACTTGATAAACGTGACTTAGAGCTTTCGGTACGTTCTTTCTTGCGTAGTTTGGTAAATATTACGTTAACAACATTCTTAATTGTTGCCGTAATTGGTGCATTAGGTGTTGAAACCACATCATTTGCTGCTTTATTGGCTTCGGCAGGTGTGGCTATTGGTATGGCATTAAGCGGGAATCTTCAAAATTTTGCTGGAGGATTAATTATTCTGCTAATCAAACCTTTCAAAGTCGGCGATTTTATAGAAGCACAGGGATTAACAGGAACTGTCAAAGAGATTCAAATTTTTCATACCATACTCACCACACCTGATAATCGTGTTAATTATATTCCCAATGGGGCTCTAAGCAATGGCGTATTAACTAACTACAACAAGCAAACTACCCGCCGGGTTGAATGGATTGTAGGCATAGAGTATGGCGAAGATTACGAGAAAGCGAAAGCCTGTATTGAAACTATTTTAAATAGTGATAAACGTATTTTAAAAGAACCCACTACTTTGATTGCTTTAGGCGCATTAGGTGATCATGGGTTGAAAATAACCGTACGCGGTTGGGTTGATGTAGCCGAGTATTGGGATGTCTATTTCGATATCAATAAAGCTATTTACAACACATTTAATAAGGAAGGTATTACATTCCCACTCAACCAACTTACTGTTCATCAAGCAACTAAAAAGTAAAATTTAACAATTTTTTGCTGTTTATGGATCAATTACCACTTTGGAAACACTTTTTACTCTATATACCATCACAACTCTTTGGGTGGATTACTTGTTTACGCAACAAAGCGTTTGATTGTAATTTACTAAAAACAAAACGATTTGACATTCATGTTGTTTCTATTGGCAATATTTCAGTGGGAGGCACAGGGAAAACGCCACATACAGAATATATCATTCGTTTATTGTCGAATAAAAAGCAACTTGCCGTATTAAGTCGAGGCTATAAGCGAAAAACATCTGGATTTATTTTGGCTGACAGCAATGCTACAGCTCAAACTATCGGCGATGAACCATTTCAAATTCTACAGAAATTTCCTGACATTACTGTTGCTGTTGATGAAAAACGTGTACATGGAATTGAACAATTACTCACGCTACCCGTACCACCAGAAGTAGTTTTACTCGATGATGCCTTTCAACACCGCCACATAACACCGAGTTTTTCGATTGTGTTAGTAGATTATAATCGCCCAATTCAGAGCGACACGTTTTTACCTTTAGGACGCTTAAGGGAATCAACAAAAGGCATTCAGCGTGCACAATGTGTAATTGTTACCAAATGTCCCAAACTTGCGGATTTAGATGAGATAACTTGGCGAAATGCCTTGCAGCTATCGCAGCATCAACGGATCTTTTTCTCAACATTTGAATATGAAGCTCCTAAACCATTATTTAATAGCTCATTACTCAATTGGAAGAAAACTCAAATACAAAAATCTCATATTTTGATAGTAACAGGTGTTGTTTCTGCCACAGATTTGTATGATTACATCACGCCATTTGCAGAGACTTTACACAAACTTTCGTTTGCTGATCATCATAACTTTACGAAAAAAGATTTAACTGTAATACATGAAATATTTGATAAGCTGCCAGAACCAAAACTCATTATTACAACAGAGAAAGATGCATCACGCCTATTGCATAATCCATACTTGAATACTGCGATAAAACCATTCTTCTATACGGTAGCTATTAACGTTAAGATTTTAAAGAATCAGGGGAAAGAATTTGATCAACTCTTGTTAAATCACGTAAACTAATACATAAAAAAAGGTTGCTAACCGTGTTAGCAACCTTTTTTTGTACCCCTTGTTCAATATTTTTAATAATATAGAACTTATTTAAGTAGATTACTATACAAGTAGCGCTTAATACTTTTCTTTGGAGTTTTTTCAAACTCGTTAGGATATAACTGCACAGCCACTACGTTTTCGTAAGCAGCCACTATTTTATTTAGGTTTTTACGGTTTTCCTCCATAATGAGTTGCAGTTCAGTCTCTGAAATACTCGCTTCGTCCACAGCATCATAATCAGGATAAACAAAAGCCACCAACTTATTATCAGCATTTTCAATAATCAAACTCTCCATTACAAATGGCATATTGTTTAGCTTAGCTTCTATTTCTTCAGGATAAATATTTTGTCCTGATGGACCTAAGAGCATACTCTTGTTACGACCACGAATATAAATGTAACCATCTTTATCAATGGTTCCCATATCGCCGGTATGCATCCAGCCATCCTCTTCAAGCACAGCTTTTGTAGCTTCCTCATTTTTGTAGTAACCTTTCATCACGTGTTCACCACGAATCATAATTTCGCCCACTTCTGTATAAGGATCGTTTGACATAATTTTCACATCCATAACTGGCAAAATCTTACCTACAGAAGTTAATTTGAATTGATCCCAAGGTGCGTAACTAATTAGTGGAGCACACTCCGTCATACCATAACCGACAGTAAATTTAAACCCTATACGATGGAAAAACTCTTCTACTTCTGGATTTAATGGCGCACCACCAATAATAACTTCTTTAAATTCGCCACCAAATGCAGTGCTTAATTTTTTACGAATAGTGCCTAATATCGTATTATCAATCACAGGAACACTCAATGCCCAGCGCATAGAACGACTATTAAGCAAAGGTTGAATCTGTTTACGATATATTTTTTCGATAATCAACGGTACTGTAAAAATTACTGTTGGTTTTACTTCGGCAAATGCTTTTAATAAAATTTTAGGAGATGGAATTTTTCCCAAATACGTGGTATGGGCACCTACACAAAATGAAGTTAAAAAATCGAACGCACAACCATAAGCGTGAGCCAATGGTAAAAATGCTAACGCACGATCACCCTTGCGAAGTAACTCAGTAGTAATACCAAAAGAGATATTTCCCGCCAAGTTGTTAGCTGTAAGCATTACGCCCTTACTAAAACCTGTGGTTCCCGACGTATAACTAATACAAACTAATTCTGAATTAGGAATGGTTGGATATAATACTTCAGCTGCAGTAAAACCATCAGGATAACGTTTTTCAAATGTTTTAGGCAATGCTTTTGTTACTTTCTGTATTGTTTCACCATCTTTCTGATGTAAACAACGGAAGTCGTTCAACGAAAAAACAGCACGCAATTCGTCCATTTTTTCTTCTTCAAGCGTTTCCCAAATGTTATCGCTGACAAACAATAAAGTAGAATCAGAGTGATTAACAATGTGATGAACATCATTTGGATTAAAGTCTTGAAGAATAGGCACAATCACAGCACCATACGTTACAGCAGCGATGTAAGTCACACACCAACTTGTACCGTTTTTGCCAATCAATGAAATTTTTGCGCCTTGGTCAATACCAATAGTATCGAATAGTAGATGCAATTTGGCAACTTCTGTACCCACTTCTCCATACGTGAGCGTATGTTCTTCAATATAGTCAGTAAAAGCAGGAAGTTCCCAATTATCTCTAATACTGCTTTCAAATAGACGAATAAAATTTTCTTTTATCATTTTCGAATAATCAATAAATTATACATAAAATTCGGTGACAAAATTACTCATTTTTTTTAATTCTGTGCACATTTATGTATAAAAATGCACATTTTAACAAATTTTGAGCAATAAATATCAGATAATCAAGGAAATAAGTAAAAGAATTTTCGGATAAAACAACCTCTTCTTAAACAAATCAACAAAACAACTTTATGGAAGCTAAAGTATTATAAAACAAGCTTTAAGAAGTATTTAAAACAATAATTAACGCATAATAAATAAGAACTCCAATTAGGTTAAAATTTGTTACAGAGTAAAATAATTGCACATTTATACCTATTTTTGTGCCGTTTTTCTCAGAGAACATCAAAGCAGTATAAATTTAGGTTTTTAAGACATATGAAAAAACATCTTTTCATTACCAAAGGATTACTCCTTTTGGCACTTGTATGTATAAGTGTAAACATACATGCTGAAGAGTATTTTATTCAAAATCAAACTCGTACATTTTCAAGTAATGAGAATTACGATGTTCCAATTAATGGTATTCCTGGCATGTTAATCTATTCCATGAGCGAAAGTGGGACTTATAATGCCTTATGTAAATCCTCTTTTAAAATTTTTGCTTCTACAGATGGTCAAAACTTCTCAGAACTCGCTTCATATACACGTTTTAATACATCTGCCATTATATATTTAAACCCTAATGTCAGATATTTGAGATTTAATTTTACTAAGTGTTGGTCAAGTAACCTCAAGTGCAATCTCAATTTTTCCGTTACCAAGGCACTTTCCGTAAATCCTACATCGTTAAATTTAGGTGATGTTTTCGTTGGTAATGAACCTAACACAAAGACTTTTACACTGCACTATTCCAATAGCGCCGCTACAGCCACCACCTACAATCTCACATGCTCAAATCCTTATGTTACATTTTCTCCTACATCGGTTCATGCCAATGCACAAACCAATGGAGCACAGATAATTTCTGTTGGCTATAGTAGCAGTTCACCAGCCACGGGCGTCACCAACGCGACACTAATCGCAACTAACGCTAATCCTACTACACAAACAGCTCCTGTTGCTATATCAATAAATGTAAAAAAATACACCCAAACACTCAGTTGGAAATCAGGTATTGATGTTATGTCGGTGGGCGACGAAGTGATAGAAGCCGCCTCGACTTCTACTAATTTACCGATAACCTACTCGTCCAGTAATTCTGCAATTATTGAAGTTATAAACGGAAAATTGGTTGCCAAAACAACAGGAACAGCTACCATCACCGCCACACAAGCTGGTAACGACATCTGGGAATCGGTTACCTCTACAAAGACCATCGAGGTTACCCAAAAAGTTGTACAACGTATTGTTTGGAATGATGACTTATCACGCTTACGTGTTGGTGACATAGCTACATTATCGGCTTATGCTGTTGACAACGTTACTGGGTTAGCTACCTGATTACCAATTACATACAGCATTTCTACTACTGGAATTGTTACCCTGAACGGCACTCAACTCACAGCTAATGCTGAAGGAGAAGTTATTATAACAGCACATCAAGTAGGTAATACTAATTACGCTGCAGCTACTTACCACTTAAACGCTCGCGTTTTGGCTGCTAGTAGACAAACGTGTAATCCACTCGTTTTAGACGCTGGTGAAAGTAGCATATTAACCATTGATAGTAAAGAATACACCTTAGCTGGAGAGCCTGGATCTCTTACGTTTGACGCTAAATGCGTTGATTTATTGTTGTTTTGGGGAGGTGATTTGAAAGTTGCACAATATGTAAATGGATCGTGGATAGATGTATTTTCACAATGTCCTACAAAAGATACATATACACATTACGGTCCATTTCAACTAAACAGACAAGCTACTAAACTGAAATTTTACACAGTCACAGGAGCTACGGGATATAAATACTTCCGTGACATCAAAGTTACCTTAGCTAAATATGTAGAAGTCAATAAATCTACGATCAATTTTGATATGCAAGCTGGTGCTTCAGCGTCCAATTCATTTACAGTAAACTACTCTAACTTGAATGATGTACTCATGGTCAACCACAGCTCAAATGCGTTCAGTTTTTCACCTTCTGTATCTACACTTGGTAATGGCTGTGGCGATAAAGGTACACAAACCTTTAATGTCGCTCTCAACGCTCCTATTGGAGGGAATTATGAAGATATTATAACGTTTTCGGATGGTACCAATTCGACTCAATTGACTGTTACCGCAAACGTCACAAAACACCCACAAAATATTACGTGGAATCAAGATATCAATATCAACATAGAAAACTCACCACTCACGCTTATGGCTACAGCTAGCAGCGGCTTGCCTGTGAGTTATACGTCATCCAATCCCGCCATAGCAACTATTGACAATGGACAATTGGTGCTAGTAAACAGTGGAAATGTGAGCATTACAGCTTCGCAAGCAGGTAATGGAATATATGAAGCTGCTACCAATGTGACAAAAACAATCACAGTTATCAAACCTGTTGCATTAGCAACCCCTATAATCAGCATCACCGGTACTACCTACAACGATAGCGTGCGCTCTGATGCCAACAAATTCGTCTCCATTGCTTGTAACGATGCTACACCACACACCATCTACTATACAACCAACGGCTCTATACCAACTACAGAGTCACTTATTTATAGTGTTCCATTTGAAATTACCACAACAACCACTGTAACCGCTATAGCAATACCCAATAATTTAATCCATTATAAACCTAGTGAAATTGCAAGTAAGACCTTTGTAGTATTTGATTGCCAATCGTACGTCATCACACATTTTACAAATACTTCAGACAACTCAACCACTATCAATTGGAATAACACTTTAGCAAGTAATGGAATTTTACATTATTGGATAGGAAGTGCTACAACAGTAACCAACTTATCAGAAGTAGCAGTAAATGGCACAGATTATACTTGTTATGATTTAACACCTGCAACAACCTATTATTTCCAACTAAATGATCATTACGGTTGTACATCGGCTATTGACAGTATAACAACGAAAGCCATTTACATATCTTCACTCGAGTTATTTAGAACAGCTGTTGGTTGGAGTATGACACAATTGATTTCGCTGACAAGTAGCGGTCTAACAGGAACTATTACGGCAACGTTATCAAACAACAACAATAACACATTCACGCTGAACAAAACAATATTAAGCAGTAGTGGTGGTGATATTGCAATCACCTTTGCTCCTACAACGGCAGGATCTCATACGGCAACGCTTACAGTTACCAGTGATACTGATAACACATCACGTACTATTATTTTAAACGGAAACGCAACTGTTAGCACGATCGAAAAACCTCAGGTTAAATCTGAATCAACTCTACTTTTAAGCAACACCCCAATTAATGGTTCTATCTACGTGTACGATGAACACGGAGTACTTATTCCAACGGCAATTACATCTGTTTTAAACAATCACGAGATACGTTTCACACAGCCTGATGCTTTATCAAATTTGTCGTGCAAAGAGATTAAAATCACGGTAAAAGATAACACCAATGCACTACTTGATGAGTGACCATACAAAGTTCCAATAATTATTTCAAGGGATTCTACTACGGGCGAAATAAATATCGATACCGACTCATGTACTACATGTGACATTACAACATTAAGTGCAGCTGTCTTAAGCAAAGGAAGCGACACCAAAACATTCCGTGATGTATATGTTACATCTGGAGCAAGTATCCGTATCCCTGAAAACAAGGAGCTCAAAGTTCGCAATTTTTACCTCCAATCTATTGATGACAGCATAAGTTCTGCTTATTTAACAAGTCATAAAGGAAAAATTAGTTGTTCTCAACAAATTATTCATATCAAACGCATTACAAATAATAGCCGATATTTCTTCTTCTCCTTACCATACGTTTGCGCTATGCAAGATATTAAACTGAGCAACGGCAAACCCATAGGCATTTATGGTACTGATTGGATAATCAGAGAATATAACGGCTTACAACGAGGAACCGCGCCACAAACTAATAATTGGCGATCACTAGCTATTACGGATAGCCTGATAGCTGGTAAAGGTTATATCATTGCACTCGGTAATAACGTGGAGTGTGAAATACAATTCCCTGGATACTTACGATCAACCGACCAATTAATAGAAAGTACTTACCAAGTGACTGCTTATGGCTGTGAACCTGAATACGATGCAATCAAACCCAACAATAAAGGCTGGAATTTAATAGGGATACCATCTATCAGCTCATTATACAGCAATAGCACAATAACAGTAAATGGTAATAATATACAATACATCACAGCACCGAATGATGATGGTAGAACGTATAAACAAAAAAAGGTAAATGAATATACATTTGATCCATTCCGTTGTTTCTTTGTACAAGTAAATACCACCGGGAACCTCAACTTCGCTACAAATGGAGTTATTGAGGCGCCTCGCAAAGCTGCTGCTACACGCATTAGCAACGAAATTAGATTGACGGTAACTGGTAAAAATGGTAGTGACTACACTGAAATTATTTTAGGAGATAACCAAACCACAGATTATACGATTGGACACGATTTAGAAAAAATGTATGCAGCTGCCACCATCCCTCAAGTTTATTCTAAAATGAACGGTTATAGATTGGCTTTTAATGCATTACCTATAAGCGATGCCTTTTATATTCCACTGGGTTTTTATGCACCAGTTACAGGCACATACACTATTGATGCCACTAATAATAGCGAATACGGTGTCTATTTGATTGATAACATTACAGGGGAAACAACCAATTTAGCACAAACACCATACCGTTTTGAAGCAAATAAAGGATTAACCGAAACCCGTTTTGCTATCAGTGTAGAACAACGTATAGCTACTACTATTAAGCCAACGACTAATGGACAACAGCCTATTGCTCTAATGTCGACAGGAGGAATATTAAAACTTCAAAATTTACCAATTGGGGCTTCGATTCAAATTAGCGATGCTATCGGTAGAGTGGTTTACACAGCTCGCACACAGTCTGAAATATTAAACGTCACGTTGCCCGTACAAGGCGTATACAACATCAAATTAGCATATAATGGACAAACTCAAATTGTACGTACTATCCGCTAAATAGACAAAAGCAGCACCAAAAAAGGAGAATTCACATTCTCCTTTTTTTATTGTTCTCATAAACCCAAAGATTTAGCTTCGTCCCAAAAAACATCCATCTCTTCGAGACTCATCTGTCGTAAATCTCTGCCTTGTTTTATAGTGCGCTCTTCGAGATAATTAAAGCGACGAATAAACTTTTTATTAGTTTTTTCTAAGGCATTTTCAGGATTGATTTTATACAAACGAGCAGCATTTATCAAGCTAAATAGCAAATCGCCAAATTCGCCTTCTAAATTATCAGACTCCTCCTTAAGAGCTTCCACCTCAAATTCAGCAATCTCTTCTTTTACTTTATCCCAAACTTGTTCTCGTTGTGCCCAATCGAAACCGACACTGCGTGCTTTATCTTGAATACGATGCGCTTTTATTAAGGCGGGTAAAGCCGTAGGCACACCACTTAACACACTGGCATTGCCACCTTTTTCTTTAAGTTTCAGTTGTTCCCAGTTTTGCTTTACAGCTTCAGGCGTATTGGCTTCGGTTGTTCCATAAATATGTGGATGGCGGTAAATAAGCTTTTCAACCAATACATCACACACATCTTTGATATCAAAATCGCCGGTTTCACTTCCCATTTGTGCATAAAACACAACGTGCAGTAACACATCGCCAAGCTCTTTTTTTATATTTTTAAGATCTCTATTAGAGATAGCATCTGCCAGTTCGTAAACCTCTTCAATAGTATTGGAGCGTAAAGATTCAAAGGTTTGTTTTTTATCCCAAGGACATTTTTCGCGCAATTCACTCATCACGTCGAGTAGGCGCGAAAACGATTCTAATTGTTCAACTCTTGTGTGCATAGTTTGTTAATTCATTATCTTATGTCTATCCTGTTAAAATCACCCAGCAACATCGCGGTTATAGACCACAGCATCTTCATGCTACGCTTGTTAGTTCTGCTAAACCTTCTCATATAAATAAATATTTTGTTCGTGTTTATTATGTGACACCAGTAAAGAAACAGTAGTAAATTCTGTTTTTATGGTACTTTTATAACGTTTCAAGCGGACACTTTTGAGTGTATAAATAGCACCGTTGTAGAAGAATGCACCTGAAACTTTGCGGTAGTTCACAAGCTACAAAAAGTAGTAAGAAAAAGCCAAATGCAATATGAGTGTATTATTTTATCCTCATTTAATCATTTTTATTGGCAAATGATTATATTTACACGCAAAAAACAAACACCTTTAGCCAACCAAGGAATATGTAAGGTACTACCCGATGTATGCAACGTTCTGTAACAAACGCGTCCTACCGCATCAAACATCGAAATGTGAGCATTAGGTTCTAAATTTTCCAACACAAACCCATTGGATGTTGTAGTATATTGTATTGGCAATTCAGACGGTGTGTACACACCTATTATATTTTCTGTCACCACTTTTACGGGACCATAAACAGCGTTGTTTGTACCTCCTTGGGGTTGCACTGTGTAATAATACGTTTCTCCTTCTATGAGATTCACTACTTCGTGAAACAACAACGTCTCTTGTTGAGGATAATCAGGCAACAACATCGCCGACTCTACCGATTTTAAAACATCAAGCTGTATAGCGTCAATAATCACACGTTTACCAATAACAGCACTAAACTTAAATTTCATTGTCGAGTAATCCGCAGCCGACATTTTAAACATAAATGTTTGATAATTTACACCCGTTGTAAATGTTGTTACCGTTACATCATTACAAAGAACGGTTAATTTTGCACCATTATCGCTACCGTACTGTTTAGCACGCACCAATAACTGAACACTATCTGCATCAACCGCTATAGAAGGCGCAATTATTGAACCTGCCGTACCACTCGATGCCAATCTTACCTCACTCAATTGATTTGTTACAATATAACCAGTAGAAGTCCAACCTGATGGAAGATTTGGCGTACTTACAAAATCCTCGTTGAATTGATTTGTCCACAACGTTTCGCCAGCATCCCCCATCGTAAACACTGATACTTCATAAGACGAAGCATCAACCGAGGCTGTCCATTTTATGGTAAAACGATCACTATTGATGGCTGGTTTAAGCAACGAAAATGAGTCAAACGCCTGTGCCGTTAATTGTACATGTACGGTATCTACTTCATCGCTAAATAACTGTAACTCTACCGTATCACAAGCTATAAACTCAGAATTGTAAGTAATAACTAACGAAGTTCCGGACAAAACTTCATTCGCCGCAAATAACGTGCGTGAAAGTGCAAATCTAGAAGTGTTATGACCAACTATTTTTACACTCAATGGTTTAGTAATACTTTTACCTTGAATAGGAAGCGTCAAATGTTGCGCAAAACCTATCGTATCTGGTGTAAAGGCAAACGATTTGCCATTGATAGGGGTTTTTAAATACGGTTGTCCCGTAATAATGGCTCGTGAAAAAGGCTCTTCCTTCTTATCGCCCCAAATATACTCTGCCAAAGCAGGACAATCAATAAATGGATTTCTATTTCCCTGAATTTTATAAACTTCCTCATTCCGATGTAATTCTTTAGCACTTACAGGGTCAGCTCTGTGCCAAGCCAATAACATGTTGGTTGTCCAATCTTGGAATAATGGATAAGTATCGTGATTATTAACATTTAACTGCATTGACGCATCTGAATTCCATATATCATTCGGAGAAAAGTATTCGTAACACGTCACCATATACATGTAAATTCGGGCAAAATCCCCTTTGTATTCATCAGCTGGTTCCCAAACCATAATAGAATTAATCGGATCACGTAAAAATGAACGTCCACGCTTAATCACGCCGTTATCAAACAACACATCGCCATCCACAACACCCATTGTCCAATTACTTTTTTGATTATTGGCTACTGCATCGGCAGGATTGAGATGATGCAAATCCTTGTACGCCTGATTTTGAGTTCCACCCCACCAACTCTTCGGAAGCGAATGCTCAATATTTATTCCACTTACAGAGTTTACACCATCAAATTGGTACACTTGCTTAGAGTACATATCCCATACAGAACCATCAGGGCGAACATCAGTTACAGGAAAAGCAGACCACGTAGCACCAATGCCACTACCGTAAGCCAACACATTAGCTGAACGAATGATTTCGTACAAAGCCGTTTTTAACTCCCCTTTATTTTTACCTTCTGTTGTGCTGTAATAGCCTGCAGGAATTTGTGCCCACAACGGAATTGTGCAGCATAAAAAAATGTATGTAACTATTTTTTTCAACATTACCACTTATAAACTCCATTCAAAACCATCTTTGGTATCTTTAATAGAGAACCCCAAAGCCGTTAACTCATTGCGAATTTTATCCGACGTAGCCCAATCTTTATTTTGTTTAGCTTCCAAACGCATTTGCAATAATAAATCGATAGCCTTTTTGTATGCTTCGTTGCTTTCGCCAGCGACGTCTTCGGTTTGTAAACCAAGAATATCTTTAACAAAAACATCGAACACATCCTTTAGCTCAGTCAAATCTGTTTCAGAAATTGCTCCTTTCCCGTCGTGCACTGTATTTATCGCTTTGGCTACATCAAAAAGATGAGAAATAACAATCGGTGTATTCAAGTCATCGCACATAGCTGCTTCGCACTTGTCACGTAAACCAACAATTTCCACAGTCGAAGTTGCCGAGGGCATCAACTTCTGTAAACGCATATAAGCTTCCATTAAGCGCGCCAACCCTTTCTCACTTGCCTCTAACGCATCACTACTAAAATCGACCGTACTGCGATAGTGTGCTTGGAGAATAAAGAAACGAATAGTCATAGGCGTAAATGGTTGCGACAAAAGCGAATGCCTGCCTGAAAAAAACTCGTCAAGTGTAATAAAGTTACCCAACGACTTCCCCATCTTTTGCCCATTGATAGTAATCATATTATTGTGCATCCAATACTTAACAGTTTCTTTGCCTAAAGCCGCACTATTTTGTGCAATTTCACACTCGTGGTGAGGAAACATTAAATCCATACCACCACCGTGAATATCAAACTCTTCACCTAAATATTTAGTGCCCATCGCTGAGCATTCAAGATGCCAACCGGGAAAACCTTCACCCCATGGGCTTGGCCAACGCATAATATGTTCTGGTGACGCTTTTTTCCACAAAGCGAAATCAACACTACGACGTTTTTCGCTCTGTCCGTCCAGCTCGCGCGTAGTTTCTAACAATTCATCGATATTGCGCCCTGAAAGTTTTCCGTAGTGAAAGTTTTTATTATATTTTTCGACATCGAAATAGATAGAACCTTCACTTTCGTAAGCATATCCCGCATCAAGAATTTTTTTCACAAATTCAATCTGCTCAATAATATGTCCCGAAGCGTGTGGCTCAATGCTTGGTGGCAAGACGTTGAGTTGTTCCATAGCTTTGTGATAACGCAACAAATAGTATTGCACCACTTCCATCGGTTCCAACTTTTCGAGACGTGCTTTTTTAGCAATTTTATCTTCGCCCTCGTCAGCGTCATGCTCCAAATGCCCAACATCAGTTATGTTACGCACATAACGCACTTTATAACCCAAATGGGTAAGGTAACGAAATAACACGTCAAACGTAATGGCTGGACGTGCATGTCCCAAATGGGCGTCGCCGTACACAGTTGGACCACAAACATACAAACCCACATTGGGTTCATGCAATGGTTTAAACTCCTCTTTTTTACGTGTTAATGTGTTGTAAATAAACAATTTATTTTTCATCAAAGTACTATGTAAACGATTATATCATGACATTTGTGTGAAACAAATGCACTTTAATTCAGTGTTAATCAACTCACAAAGGTAAGGTATTTTTCAGAAAAGACAAAACCTGAAAACCAGTTCCTAAAAATATTGTCCATTCAACCGAAATCAACTACTTTTGTAAACAAACAAATTAAAACAATAAACACGATGAATAAAATAGGTTTTTGGATCAATAACGCACGCCATATTGCACTACCACAAAGCGTACTTCCTGCCCTACTAGCATTCACTATGGCTGCTACACATTCTGATTTTTCGTGGTGGTTGGGGATCATTGCTCTATTCGGAATTATCTGTGCACATTTAGGCATGAATTTAGCTGACGACTACTTCGACTACAAAGTAAAAAGTGGCGAAAATCGCAATGAAATGGCAGCCGAAGGTATACGTGCTCGAATTGCAAAATATCCTTACCTCACGTCAGGACAGGCCACAGTAAAACAACTTGTCGGTGCCATTTTTGTTTTTCTACTCATTGCCTGTATGTGTGGTGCTGTGATTTTCTATTTTAGAGGCATCAACATTCTCTATTTAACATTAATTGGCGGTTTTTTAGGGATTTCCTATTCTGGTTGGCCGTTTCGTTTGTGTTATCATGGCTACGGCGAACTCGTTATAGGAGTAATGTTTGGTCCACTACTTATGATTGGAATGCAATATGCAGCTGCCGGCGTTTTTGATGCAAACATTATTTTAGTTAGCGTTCCGGTAGGATTATTAGTGACCAATATTGTCTATTCGCACTCTATCATGGACGCAATTCCTGATGAAAAGGTAGGGAAAATGACTTTTGCTCGCTTACTTGCCAAACCAAAGTGGATGATTTTATTTTCTGCCATCTTCAATTTGATGCCCTTTGTTATTATTGCTATTGGCGTGATATTAGGCGTGTTACATGTCGCCTATTTGAGCATTTTTATCTTATTGCCTATGGGTATCTACTTGGTGAAATCACTCAATCAATTCATCAATCAACAAACCGTAGACATTAAATTAAAATCGTGGATGGGACCGATGGGAGAATTTGATAAATACCGCGAAGCGAGCATCGATTGGTTTATGTTGCGTTGGCTTATTGCGCGCAATTTAGTCACTTTTTTCTGTCTGATTTTAGCCATTGTCAACATCATTCTTATCTTTATTTAAAACTATCATCACTATGAAAATCAAACAATTTATATACCTCGGCTGGTGGTTCTTTAATGCACGCATCTTAGGACGCAAACGCCCGTTACAAACCGTATTATTCATTTCAGACAAATGCAACCTCGAATGCAAACACTGTAGCGTGTACAACAAAACCAATCCGCATCAATTTACTTACGAGCAAGTGCGCCAACAACTGGAATATGCCTACGACCAAGGCTCGCGTTTTGTGGATTTAGAAGGAGGCGAAGTGATGATTTGGCGTGATGGAGATTATCGTATCAACGATTTGATTGATTTAGCCAAAGAGATTGGTTTTTTTTCAGTCACTATTACTACCAACGCACAACTACCATTTGCTGGAAGTCACGCCGATAGCATCTGGGTAAGCCTCGATGGTTATGGCAAATTTCACGAAGAGATTCGTGGAGAAGGTACTTTTAAACGCCTCGAAGCCAACATTGCCTCATCAAAACATCCACATTTAAGCGTGAATATGGTGGTTAATACATTGAATTACATCAGTGTAGAAGAAACCATAAAATACGCTAAAAACAATCCTGCTATCGAAAGCATTTCTATCAACTTCTATACACCATTCCCCGGAGCCGAAAATTTGATGATCGACCATGAGACACGCTTGGCAGTAATCGACAAAGTTATTGAAATGAAAAAAGCAGGCTACCCGATAATGAACAGTGTTTCCGGCTTAAAATTGATGAAACACAATAAATTCAAACGCCACTGCTGGGTAACTAACTTTATCTATCCCGATGGTACACGTAGCGGTTGCGTAGGCGAAGAGTTGGGTATTTGCGACGACTGTGGACTCTGCATGGCTGGCGAAATGAATGCTGTATTCAACTTTAGAATTGATACTATTTTTGCGGGACTTAAATTACGTTTGTAATTTTTCAATAGTTCATTTCTCCACAGCGCGCATACGTTTTTGAAATTGAGAAATACTCTCTTTGGATGTATTTTTAAAAAAACGACTAAACACCGAAGGGCTATCAAATCCCAAGATATAAGCAATCTCTTTAGCTGGTTTGGAACTATATAATAGCAACCGTTTAGCTTCTGTCAAAATGCGTTCGTGAATAATTTGAAGTGGTGACGGCAGGTTGTGCGCCGCAAAAATATGCGACAACGTTTTAGGTGACCGATGCAATAGTTCGGCATAATCTTTTACCTGCTTTTTCTCCTTGTAGTGTGCATCGACCAATAAAAAGTAGTGCCGTATTAAGTTAAACGTATGTTCACTATGCTCGTCCAGATCATATTTTTCTTTTCCCAAACGTGTAGCTGTAATAATAAATCGTTTCAAATGCAATCTAAGCATTTCTTCCTGAAAGGGATCATTTATAACAGATTCCGCTTTTAACTCTTTTGCTATGTTGCGAAAGTCTGCAATTTGACTGTCTGTGAGGTGCAAATGCATGATAGAAGCACCACTATTGAATAAAAATCCGTTACACGATACTTCGTTATCGTGCCCATAAATACAGTAGAAATTACTATTAAACACTAAAGAAAAGTAGCTTCCACGTACATCCAAAAAACGCATCTCATGCAACGGTGAAATTGTAATTAAATCATTAACTTTCAATTCCATAAAAACGTGATCAACTTCCACCAACAGCTCACCTTGCTCCACTATTATAAATTTGAATAGCGTTTGATCATCTTGCAACACCATATTCCTATGCAACTCATCAGTTAATTGCAATACACCTTTTAACTTTGTATTAAACGTGAAATTCATAATTCGCCATGTAAAATTATCAACTTTCGACTACAAAGATAACTATTTCCCAAAATAAGTAAACAATATTTCCCGAAAAATAAATCTTCTCATCTAAAAATCGTTTTTTTTATTTATCTTTGTAAAAGCAACTATTTTTTTAGGATTTCCTATGGAAAAATTCATATTGGTCATATTTGGCGCATCTGGTGATTTAGCTTGGCGTAAACTGATGCCGGCACTTTATACATTACATCAACAAAAATTACTGCCCGAAACCTTTAAAATGCTCGGAGTAGGACGTAAAACAATAAATGATGATGCTTTTCGTAAAAAAACAGCGGAAGGCTTAAATCAATTTGTCCCGAAAGAGCAATATTCCGACGACGAGGTGCGTAAATTCATCACCAACATACATTTTCACAGTATGGACACGAGTAATGTCAATGATTACGCAGGACTCAAAGAGCGTCTTAAAGAACTTTCGGAGAGTTTAGTTTGTGACGCCAACTACCTATTTTACTACGCCACGCCACCTACGATGTACACTGTTATTACGCATCATTTGCAGGCGCACAACCTCACTTGCCAGGAATCGGGTTGGAAACGTGTAATTATAGAAAAACCATACGGACACGATTTAGCTAGTGCTGTAGAGCTAACCAAAGAGTTGTCGCAAGCCTTTGCTGAAGATCAGATTTACCGTATTGATCACTATTTAGGCAAAGAAACCGTACAAAATATTTTGGTGACTCGTTTTTCGAACAGTATTTTTGAACCGCTTTGGAATCACAACTATATCAAATATGTAGAGATAACGTCATCTGAAGATTTAGGCGTGGGGTCGCGCGCGGGCTACTACGACTCCACGGGCGCTATGCGCGATATGGTACAAAATCACCTACTTCAACTTTTGGCTATCGTGGCTATGGAACCGCCTGCTAAAGCACACGGAGACGCTATTCGAGACGAAATGGTAAAAGTTTTCCATTCACTACGTCCTATAAAAGAAGAAGAGGTGCCGCAATACGTTGTACGTGGACAATACACTGAATCCAAAATTCATGGTGAATTAGTCAAAGGTTACCGTCAAGAAGATGGCATTGCTCCAAATTCAAAAACGGAAACTTACATGGCCATGGTTTGTTATATTGACAACTGGCGTTGGAGTGGTGTTCCGTTTTACATACGTACAGGAAAACGTTTGCCTACACGCGTTACAGAAATTGTAATTCATTTCAAAGAAAATCCGCACCGCATTTTTGCACAAAAAGATGGTTTAACCGATGCTGGCAATCAGCTCATTATCCGCATTCAACCCGACGAAGGTTTAGTACTCAAAGTAGGTATGAAAGTACCGGGTGCTGGTTTTCAAGTGGACAAAGTTGGTTTAGATTTCCACTACTCGTCACTCACAAACCACTACATTCCACAAGCGTACGAACGTTTGTTGTGCGATTGCATTCAGGGCGATTCTACACTATTTCAACGTAATGATGCCGTGGAAGCTACATGGAATTTTGTGCAACCGATTATCAACGCTTTAAATAATCCACGAAAATTCCCCGTGTACGGCTATCCTGCGGGTACTTGGGGACCTGAACGTGCCGACCAACTCTTGGCTAAAGATGGCTTTGAGTGGCGCTATCCTTGTAAAAATTTAGCCAGCAATGGCGTTTATTGTGAATTATAAAATGACAACACTATGAATAAAATCAACACATACAAAACGGCTTCCGATGCTTGCATAGAAGTTACCCATCGGTTGGTAAAATTAGCCAAAACAGGTGGGAACGTAGCACTTTCGGGCGGAGAAACTCCAAAACTGCTTTTTAATATTATGGCTGAACAATTCCGCGATACGGATTGGAGTAAACTCAACTTTTTTTGGGGCGATGAACGCATGGTACCACCTGAAAGCGCTGAAAGCAACTACGGTTTCTTTTTTCGCACCTTGGTAAGCACAGAACTTATTGATAGACAGCAAGTTTTTCAAATTTCCTATTTCGGTAATGAAGAAAAATCATTGAAAGATTATCAAGCTAAATTACAAGAAAAAGTACCTTTTAAAAACGGTTTCCCACAATTTGACTTAATTATTTTAGGACTTGGCGAAGATGGACATACCGCTTCCATTTTTCCCGATAATTTAGAGTCATTTACATCTCTTGAAATGGCAGAAATCACGATGCATCCTAACGGACAACAAAGACGCATAACGCTTACTGGCAGCACACTAAACAGTGCAAAAGCAGTCTATTTTCTCACCACAGGAGAAGGCAAACGTGACATTATAAACGAAGTTATTATTCAAAAAAACATGGCTTTGCCTGCTACATTGGTCAACAAACCACAAATTACATGGTTTATAGATGAAGCAGCAGCCACCAAATTATAAATAGTATGAAACAAGATATTGGAGTTATAGGACTCGCCGTAATGGGCGAAAACCTCGCACTCAACATAGAACGTCGAGGTTATAGTGTATCAGTGTACAACCGCACTGCTGAGAAAACCACTAAATTTATAGAGGGACGAGCTGCTGGAAAACGTTTTCACGGAGCTTTGACCGTAGCCGACTTTTGCGATTCTCTGAGTGTTCCACGTAAAATAATACTGATGGTAAAAGCTGGCGAAGCGGTAGATAAAACTATTGAAGCGCTACTGCCACACCTGTCTGAAAATGACATTATTATTGATGGCGGAAACAGCAACTACGAAGATACCGAACGCCGTTTAGCCACATTAGCCGAACACAAAATTCTTTTTGTAGGCAGTGGCATTTCCGGTGGCGAACTTGGCGCATTGCACGGCCCTTCAATTATGCCGGGAGGTTCGCAAGCTGCGTGGCCACACATCAAACCGATATTTGAAGCCATTACAGCCAAAGTTGGTAAAAACCAAGAACCTTGCTCTACATGGGTAGGCAGTGGAGGCGCAGGCCATTTTGTGAAAATGGTACACAACGGCATTGAATATGGCGATATGCAAGTGATTGGCGAAGGTTACGACGTCGCAAAACGCTTATTACAATTGGATAATAAAATCATAGCTAACGCCTTTGCAGAATGGAATGAACAGCGCTTACAAAGCTACTTAATGGAAATTACGGTTGATATTCTGCGTTACGAAGAGAACGGGAAAGCTGTAGTGGACCTTATTTTAGATAGTGCTGGACAAAAAGGAACCGGTAAATGGACTTCAATCAACGCTTTGAACGAAGGCATTCCGCTCAATTTAATTACCGAATCGGTTTTTGCACGATTTATTTCAGCACAAAAAGAGTTACGCACACTATTGCATGATAAATATCCACAACCAGCTGTAAATAGTGCTGTAAAGTGTCAACTGAAAGATATTGAAGGTGCTATGTACGCCTCAAAACTCATCTCGTATGCGCAAGGTTTTGAACTTATCGACACGAAATCGAAAGAGAAAAAATGGGGTATAAACTTAGCCGCTATTGCCAAAATTTGGCGAGGCGGTTGCATTATCCGCTCTATGTTTTTGGATAACATTGCAGCTGCTTACGAACATGAAACTATCGACACGCTATTAGCTTCAAACTTCTACAAACAGATGTTGCCCGAAGCTATTGAATCATTACGTAACGTAGTAGCTGCAGCGACACTCAACGGAATTCCGGTACCAGCTATGAGCGCAGCATTGGCTTATTACGACTCTATGCGCACCGACCAATTGCCCGCTAATTTACTACAAGCACAACGCGACTATTTTGGGGCACACACGTATGAACGGATAGACAAACCGCGCGGCGAGTTTTTCCACACCAACTGGACTGGGGAAGGTGGCGACACAGTTTCCACCACTTACAATAACTAAAAAATTATTCAAATAAAAATCCCCATTGCAATTTGCAGTGGGGATTTTTTATAATTACACCGAAAACGGTTGTTATTTGTTCAAAGCTTGCGCTACGCTAACAGCTACTGCCACAGTAGCACCAACCATTGGATTGTTGCCCATACCTAAGAATCCCATCATCTCTACGTGAGCAGGAACCGATGAAGAACCAGCAAATTGAGCGTCAGAGTGCATACGACCCATTGTGTCGGTCATACCATAAGAAGCAGGACCAGCAGCCATATTGTCTGGGTGCAATGTACGACCTGTACCACCACCAGAAGCTACTGAAAAATAGCGTTTACCAGCTAAAATACGTTCCTTTTTGTACGTTCCAGCTACTGGATGTTGGAAACGAGTAGGGTTAGTTGAATTACCTGTAATAGATACGTCAACACCCTCTTTCCACATTACCGCCACACCTTCACGCACATCGTCAACACCGTAACAGTTCACTTTAGCACGTGGCCCGTTTGAATAAGCTTTGGTTTTAACCACTTTCAATTCGCCCGTAAAGTAGTCGAATTCAGTTTGTACATAAGTAAAACCATTGATACGTGAAATAATCAAAGCGGCATCTTTTCCAAGACCGTTCAAGATAACACGCAGAGGTTTTGTACGTACTTTGTTAGCCATTTCGGCAATTTTAATAGCACCTTCGGCTGCAGCAAACGACTCATGTCCTGCCAAGAAAGCAAAACATTCAGTCTCTTCGCGCAACAACATAGCCGCCAACTTACCATGACCAATACCCACTTTACGATCGTCGGCTACAGAGCCAGCAATACAAAATGCTTGTAAACCTTCACCAATAGCTTCTGCAGCATCAGCAGCGTTTTTACAACCTTTTTTGATAGCGATAGCAGCGCCTACCACGTAAGCCCATTTCGCGTTTTCAAAACTAATATTTTGTGTGTGTTCGCACTCCAAGTATGGATCAACACCCAAATCGTGGCAAATTTGATTTGCTTCTTGAATAGAGGCGATACCGTAGGAGTTCAACACTTTTTTGATTGAAGCCTCACGACGGTTTTGGCTTTCAAATTTTACTTCTCTTATCATTGTTTATTCCTCCTATTTAATTAGTCAATACGTGGGTCAATAAATTTAACAGCACCTTGCTCTTTTGTAAAACGACCATAGTTTGCAGTCGATTTTTTAAGCGCTTCGTTTGCATCTACTCCTTTTTTGATTAAATCCATCATAGGACCAACACGCACGAATTCGTAACCACACACTTCGTCATCTGCATCTAAAGCAATTTTGGTAACATAACCTTCGGCCATTTCTAAATAACGAACACCTTTAGCTTTGGTTGAAAACATAGTCCCAATTTGCGAACGCAAACCTTTACCCAAATCTTCCAAACCTGCACCTACGACCAAACCTCCTTCTGAGAACGCTGATTGCGTGCGACCATAAACAATTTGTAAAAACAATTCGCGCATAGCAGTGTTTATAGCATCACAAACTAAGTCGGTATTCAACGCTTCCAATAGAGTTTTTCTTGGAAGAATTTCAGCAGCCATAGCAGCCGAGTGCGTCATACCCGAACAACCAATAGTTTCAATCAAAGCCTCTTCGATGATGCCATCTTTGACGTTCAAGGTCAATTTACATGCACCTTGTTGTGGTGCACACCAACCAACACCGTGAGTCAAACCCGAAATGTCTTTGATCTCTTTGGCCTTCACCCATTTTCCCTCTTCAGGAATTGGAGCAGGACCGTGATTTGGCCCTTTTTTTACAACACACATGTGTTCTACTTCGTGAGAGTAAATCATAACTTTATAATATTAATTAATCACTAAAATTTCGCAGCACAAAGATACGACTATTTTTGGTTAAATAAAGAACTCTAAAAAAGGAATTTCTACTATTTCTAAAAAACATCAAATTGAATTGTAATTTCACGGTTTTGTTTTCATAAGATTTTTGTATCTTTGCCACTCTCAAACCAAAAAGTTTAAGTTTTAGATGTGTCAAAAAAGTTGGCATGTTTACACCGAAACTTTGCTTTAAAATTACTTATTAAAACATTATATCACTAATACCAAATTAGTTATGTTGAAAACAATTTTATCAATTTCCGGGAAATCGGGTTTATACAAGCTCGTTTCACAGTCGAAAAATATGATTATTGTAGAGTCTCTTATCGACGGCAAACGTATGCCCTCCTATTCGCACGACAAAGTTGTAGCACTTTCAGACATAGCCATGTTTACCGATGAAGGCGAAGTGCCACTACACTATGTTTTAGAAAAAGTACGTGCTAAAGAAAATGGTCAACAAGCAACTATTGACCCCAAAGAAACGCCCGATAGACTGCGTGCCTATTTTGGTGAAATTCTACCAACATTCGACCGTGAACGCGTTTACCCAACGGATATCAAAAAGTTGATAGCTTGGTACAATCTACTCATAAAAAATGGCATTACCGACTTTTCAGTGAAAGAAGAATCAGAACCTGTAAAATAAACTTCTAAACCGCACAATAGAGATGAAAAAAGAGATTAAATTTAGTCTTGTTTACCGCGACATGTGGCAATCGTCGGGTAAATATGTCCCTCGTAAAGACCAATTAGCCCAAGTGGCACCTGTTATTATTGATATGGGTTGCTTTGCACGTGTCGAAACCAATGGCGGTGCATCAGAACAAGTCAATTTGCTCTATGGCGAAAATCCAAACGATGCGGTACGCACATTTACAAAACCTTTTAACGAAGCAGGTATCCAAACACACATGCTCGACCGTGGCTTAAACGGTTTACGCATGAATCCCGTACCAGCCGACGTGCGCGAGTTGATGTACAAAGTAAAAAAAGCACAAGGTACAGACATTACTCGTATTTTTTGCGGATTGAATGACGTAAGAAATATCGCACCGTCAATCAAATGGGCTAAATCGGCTGGAATGATAGCGCAAGCCACTATGTGTATTACCTATTCTCCTGTGCACAATGCGGAATACTACATCAATATGGCCGAACAGTTGATTGCTGAAGGCGCTCAAGAAATTTGCTTGAAAGACATGGCAGGAATTGGTCGTCCAACGATGTTGGGAACTATTGTAAAATCAATTAAAACTAATCATCCCGACATTACCATTCAATATCACGGTCATTCTGGACCAGGTTTTTCTGTAGCATCAATGCTCGAAGTAGCCAAAGCTGGTATCGATTTTTTAGACGTAGCTATGGAGCCACTATCGTGGGGCATGGTGCATCCTGACGTGATTACCATTCAAGCTATGTTGAAAGATGCAGGTTTCCAAGTAGCCGACATCAACATGAACGCTTATATGGAAGCACGCCGTTTGACACAAAGTTTTATGGACGATTTCCTAGGTTATTTCATCGATCCTCGTAATCGCTATATGACTTCACTTTTGATTGGCTGTGGACTGCCTGGTGGTATGATGGGCTCGTTAATGGCTGACCTTAAAGGTGTTCATGTGGCAATTAACAACAACTTAAAAGCACAAGGAAAAGCCACTTTAAACGAAGACGAGCTGTTAGTTCAACTCTTCGACGAAGTTAAATACATTTGGCCAAAACTTGGTTATCCTCCATTAGTGACGCCATTTAGTCAATACGTGAAAAACGTAGCCCTTATGAACGTATTTGCCATGAGCAAAGGCGATCAACGCTGGACTATGATTGACAACAACACGTGGGATATGATTTTAGGCAAAGCAGGAAAACTCCCTGGTAAATTAGATCCAGAAATCATTGCGTTAGCCAAATCAAAAAATCTTGAATTCTTTGAAGGAAATCCACAAGATAACTATCCTAATGTACTCCCAAAATATATCAAAGAGATGGAAGAGTTAGGTTGGGATAGAGGCCAAGACGATGAGGAATTATTCGAGTTTGCTATGCACGACAAACAATACCGTGATTTCAAATCGGGCGAAGCTAAAAAACGCTTTAATGCAGAACTGCGTGAAGCCATGGAAAAAGAGTTTAAAACAGCAGGCAAAGAGATTAACATATCAGAATTAAAAGCACTCTGTAACCCTGACGGCATTCCTGTAACGGCTCCAGTTAGTGGTCGCATTATGTGGGAATTCGATTTTGTAGATCACTCTATAAAACCAGCCATTGGCACCATGTACGAACAAGGTGATATTTTATGCGCTATTCAAACAAACGGACATGGTTTAGAAGTGGTTCCTGCACTTTTCCCTGGACGCATTGTAGATGTAGTTGCAGACCAAGGTACGTTAGTGCAAAAGGGTGATATTATTGCTTATATGGAAAAATAATTGATTCGTACTCAAATGAAAAGCTCACCTGTGGTGGGCTTTTTTTTAAGATATTTATGATAACGCTACAACCAATAACTAATACGGATGACATTCTGCTAACGCCACTTAAAGCACTTTACGAAAGCGCATTTCCTGTGTGCGAAAGGCGACAAACAGAAAAACTTGTACAACTCATAGCAAACGAGCCACGTTTTAGCTGTGTTGCTATCATTTATAACGATAACTTTGTTGGATTCTTCACTCGGTGGGATTTGGATACCTTTTACTATGGTGAACATTTTGCCATTTCTGCCACCATGCGTGGACAAAAAATAGGTTCTCAAGTTCTACAAAACATAGTAGAGAACCTTATAAAACCATTTATCATAGAAGTAGAACTTCCTATTACCAATCTGGCGGCTCGACGTATTGCATTTTACGAACGGGCAAACTTCACACTTTGTCAAACGCCATACCTACAACCGCCCTACGAAAAAGGATTGGAATCCATTCCTTTGCATTTGATGGAATATGGTGGTCATTTAACCCAAACTCACTTCTCTGACGTAGTAAGAACGCTACACACAGAAATTTATGGCATAAAAATTGCTTAAAATGAATTGTAAATCTTTTGTTTACATTTCTATTATGAAATCTACTCTCACGACCATTTTATTAGTGTTATCATACTTTGTTCAAGCACAAGTTAATCACGAAGCGCTCTATAATGCCTATTTAGCGCAAGATTTTCAGGTGTGGAAAAAGAGTATTGACGAAGCTCAAAAAAGTAAAATGACCATTAAGCAAATCGAAGAAATCATCAACTACGAGTATGGGTACATTGGTGTCTGTTTAGATGAAAATAAAAATGCCGAAGCAGTGCGTATAATGCAACTTATGGATCGCCAACTGACTATTTTAGAGCGACATCAATACCAACCAGCTTTAGTCTATATGTACCGTTCAGCTTTAGATGCATTTCAAATCTCACTCAATAAGTGGGACATTCTATCGTTAGGAGCACGAAGCGTGAAATATGCCGACTTAGCCTACCATACCGATCCGCAAAATCCTTTAATCGTAAGTCTTAAAGGCAACGTCGATTTTTTTCGTCCAAAACTTTTGGGTGGTTCTAAAAAAAATGCGCTATATAATTACGAAAAAGCCATAGAGCTCTTTGAGCAACAGAATCAAACCACACACAATTGGAACTACCTGGCCACTCTACTATGGATGGCTCAAGCGTACGAAAAAACAGGGAATGTACAAAAAGCAGAATTAGTTTGTCAAAAAATACTCACTTTGGCACCTAATTTCAAATATGTCAAAGAGGTCTATTATCCAGAACTAACAAAAAAAATGGCAAAATAAATTTGATTTGTGCATATTCTGAGTAATTGTTACTTTTGCGAACACTTATAAACCATGTTAGCTTTATGAAAAAAATCGTCGCTTTCATCCTTTTGATATGTAGCGCTTGGATCTTGCAAGCTACTGAATACGTCTACATTATGAGTGATTATGGGAAACCATCATTCACCACAGCCGACGGACGCTTTCAAACTTTAGGCAAAAAATCTGATGGGGTTACAGGTCCATCGTACAATGGTGCTGAAAATTCACTTGATGTTCGTCTTTATGCTAAAAACACATACACCATTACCAGTTTGACTGGCGTAAAGATGAAACACATTGCCTTTATCATTTCGCGCAAAGGCAAATACAATTTAACCTCATTAACACCAACTAATGGAACTTGCGAAGTGGTTGGTGCACCCGATTACACCGCCACTTGGACTGGCGATGCAACAGAAGTAACATTCACCATTGGCGACAGAGCCATTTACGGCATAGAAGGCGAATCTGAAGCTGGTCAACTTGACTTTACACAACTCGTAATTACAGTAGATGATTCTTCGCCAGTAAAAAACACGGATAACAAATTGGTTGAAATCATAGCTGCCAACGGCGTATTAACCGTTAACGGTATCAATGACGGTACTCAAGTAGAACTTTTCAATTTAACAGGTTCACGCATTCTGTCACAACCATTGAGCAATTCACAAATTATTACTGGCAATCTACACTGCGGTATTTATATTGTAAAAATCAATAATAAAACTACCAAAGTATTTATTCAATAAAACTCTGAACTCACTAAAATACAAAATCCGCACTAACTCACGGTTAATGCGGATTTTTTGTTATCGAACAACTTCGTTCAATATCACGAAACGGATTACTCTTCGTCCATTAAAATCTCCATAATGGTACAAGCCGCTTTAGCCACTGGTGAGCCAGGACCAAAGATAGCTGCTACGCCTGCTTTGTACAAGAAATCGTAATCTTGTGCAGGAATAACACCACCAGCAATCACAATAATATCTTCGCGACCGAGTTTTTTCAACTCGTCAATCACTTGAGGTACCAAAGTTTTGTGACCTGCTGCCAAGGACGAAATACCCATAACGTGCACATCATTTTCAACGGCTTGTTTAGCTGCTTCGGCTGGTGTTTGAAACAATGGTCCCATATCCACATCGAAACCGCAATCAGCATAACCCGTAGCTACCACTTTAGCACCACGGTCGTGTCCATCTTGCCCCATTTTGGCAATCATAATACGTGGTTGACGCCCCTCTTTTTTAGCAAAAGCAGCGGTCAACTCACAAGCTTTTTGGAAAGCTGCATCATTTTTTGTTCCTGCGCTATACACTCCTGAAATAGTTCTAATAGTTGCTTTATAACGGCCTACGACAACTTCGCAAGCATCTGAAATTTCTCCTAACGTAGCACGTACGCGAGCTGCTTCAACAGCCAATTCAAGTAAATTACCCTTACCTGTTCTTACACATTCGGTAAGCGCATCTAACGCTTTTTTTACAGCAACGCTATCACGATTAGCTTTCAAATGTTGTAAACGTTCGATTTGTTGCTTACGTACAGCTGTGTTATCCACTTCCAAAATATCAATTGGATCCTCTTGTTCTAAACGGTATTTATTAACACCTACAATAGTTTGCTGACCTGAGTCGATACGCGCTTGTGTACGTGCAGCAGCCTCTTCTATACGCATTTTTGGTAAACCGGTTTCGATAGCAGCAGCCATACCACCAAGCTTTTCAACCTCTTCAATCAACGCCCACGCTTTTTCTGCTAATTCATTAGTTAAACGTTCAACATAATAAGAACCAGCCCAAGGGTCAATTGATTTACAAATATGGGTTTCTTCTTGGATAAAGATTTGTGTATTACGAGCAATACGTGCCGAAAAATCAGTTGGTAACGCAATAGCTTCGTCTAACGCATTGGTATGCAACGACTGTGTATGTCCAAGCGCTGCACCCATAGCTTCAATACAAGTACGCCCCACGTTGTTAAATGGGTCTTGCTCTGTGAGCGACCAGCCCGATGTTTGTGAGTGTGTACGCAATGCCAATGATTTTGGATTTTTAGGATTGAATTGTTTTACAATTTTTGCCCACAACATACGAGCTGCACGCATCTTAGCAATTTCCATAAAATGATTGGTTCCGATTGCCCAGAAGAATGACAAACGAGGCGCAAATGCATCGATATCCATTCCTGCATTTACACCAGCGCGCAAATATTCTAAACCGTCAGCCAACGTGTAAGCCAATTCGATATCGGCAGTAGCACCAGCTTCTTGCATGTGATAACCCGAAATAGAAATCGAGTTAAACTTCGGCATATTTTTCGATGTATATTCAAAAATGTCGGCGATAATTTTCATCGAGAATTTTGGTGGGTAAATATAAGTATTACGCACCATAAACTCTTTCAAAATGTCGTTTTGAATAGTTCCTGCCATCTCTTCTAACTTGGCACCTTGTTCCAATCCTGCGTTGATGTAGAATGCTAAAATAGGCAATACAGCACCGTTCATGGTCATAGAAACTGACATTTTATTCAGCGGGATTCCATCGAATAAAACTTTCATATCTTCTACAGAACAAATAGACACACCTGCTTTACCTACGTCACCAACAACACGTTCGTGGTCAGCATCATAGCCACGGTGAGTAGCTAAGTCGAATGCTACGGACAAACCTTTTTGACCAGCAGCTAAATTACGACGATAAAATGCATTTGATTCTTCGGCAGTAGAAAAGCCGGCATACTGACGAATAGTCCAAGGACGCATAGGATACATACCGCTATATGGACCGCGCAAAAATGGTGGTAAACCAGCAGCATAGTCTAAATGTTCAAGACCTTCGAGGTCTTCTTTTGTATAAACTGATTTGACTGGAATTTGTTCCGGAGTTAACCAGCTTTCGCCGTTGCAGTCAGTCTTACTAGCTACAACATTTTTTATATCAATATCTTTAAAATTTGGTTTCATTTTTTAAGGAGTTGAGCGTTAAACGATTTAAGAGTTTCCAATACATTTGAGCGCACATGAATAAAGTTTTCTATTCCTTGTGCTTTCAAATCTTCCATACAAGCAGGAGCACCCGCTACAATAAAAATCTGTTTCCCGTCAATAGCCTTAAATGCTGCTGGAGCAAATTCAGCATATTCATCGTCGCTTGAACACAACACAATAATATCTGCACCTGCTTTTTGAGCAGAAGCTACACCAGCTTCTACGGTATCGAAACCAAGATTATCGATTACTTCGTAACCTGCACACGCTAAGAAATTGCACGAGAATTGTGCACGAGCTAAACGCATAGCCAAATTACCAATAGTCAGCATAAAAGCTTTTGGACGCTTTGCTGATTTTTCAGTAGCTAAACGCAACACTTCAAACTCTTGTGCCGCACGTACTTGTGGCAATTTGGCCAATCCACTATCGGTAGAGCAGCCACATTTGCACACGCAAGCCTCGTCGGTTATTTTTTGAGCAGCTTGTTCATTGAAATTTGGGAACTGATTGGTACCAAGCAATACTTCTTTACGTACCGAAACATCTTTCAAACGTGCATTTGCTGTTGCTTCCATATCCGCTTGTACTTGACCTGCTTCTACAGCTGCAAAGAAACCACCTTTAGATTGAATATCCAAGAAACGTTTCCAAGCTTGTTCGGCAATACTAGCCGTCAAGTTTTCGATATAATAAGAACCTGCACTTGGGTCAGTCACTTTATCGAAATGTGATTCTTCTCTCAACAACAATTGTTGATTACGTGCAATACGTTCTGAAAAATCATCGCCTTCTTTGAACGTTACATCAAATGGATTCACCGTTAATGATTCGACACCAGCCAATGTGGCGCTCATAGCTTCTGTTTGCGTACGCAATAAATTTACATGAGCATCGTATACGGTTTTGTTGAAAGTAGAAGTTTCAGCATGGATATGCATTTTTGATGCACTTTCGGTAGCAGGATTGAATGCTTTCACCACCATGGCCCACAATAGACGAGCCGCACGGATTTTAGCGATTTCCATAAAATAGTTACCACCAACACCCATGTTAAATTTAATAGCATTCGCAGCTGCATCAGCTGAAACACCAGCATCGGTAAGCATTTCGATATATTGTGCACCCCAAGCTAAAGCATAGCCCAACTCTTGTGCGCAATAAGCACCAGCATTATTTAAACTGATAGAGTTAACACCAAGTACGCGATAAGCAGGAAGTTGTTTTTGAGCATCCACCATGGCTTTAGCAAATTGGGCAACTACAGTTTTGTCAAGTTTTTTGCCTTTTAACAACATACGATTCATTGGATCGCAGTTGATAGAGCCATTCAATTTGGCAACATCGTAACCTTTTGATTTAAAGTAGTCGGCCAACAAACCTACCAACTCGGCTGAACGACGAATACAAACCGTGAAATTGAGTTCCACGCAGTCTGCAGCAATGCCGTCGAGCAATGTAGCAATGTAAGCGCTACCTAGTTCCGCTTTGTTCAGTTTAAATCCTAACGAATCCACACCTTTATTCAACACATCAAGTGCTTTTGCATTAGCAACTTTAGCATCTTTGACATCAATATCTTGACGCACATACCAACTGTTGTCAGTTTTAATGCCACGTACATAAGGAAATTTGCCCGGTGCCGACTCAGTAGTTTTCAAAGTCGTCACATCTTCCGTACGATAAAAAGGCATTACGTTAAACCCTTCATTGGTTCTCCAAACGAGCTTTTTAGTAAAATCCGCTCCTTTGAGGTCAGCTTCAATTTTCGCCATCCACTCTTCGGTGGTTACTGCGGGAAAATCGGCTAACAGATTTAATTTCTTTTCTGCCATAAAATAAGTATTTATTATAAAATTGAAAGTATTTGTATGCTAAAATGGACTAATGCTTAGCAGACCTAAAATTACAAAGTTGATTCATCAGAGATAGCATCATTATTTATTTTTAGGTCGAGCGCTGCAAAGTTATAATTTTTTAGTGAAGATACCCAGCATTTTAGTTGAAAAAACAGTTTAAAATAAAAGAATAACACGAGATATTTTTTTATCATAAAAAATACATATCTTTGTTTCGCGACCATTCTCTAAAATTAAACATAACCTCCTTATATTATTACAATTATGAAAGCACGACACACCTTTTGGCGATTCATAATGATAGTGGTTGTTTGGTACACTACCTTACCAATACATGCAACATCATTTATTGGTGGACGTACAGATTTTCGTGACGAAACCATTTATTTCCTCATGACCACACGTTTCTACGACGGCGACTTAACTAACAATGTACAATGCTGGGATGGCACGCAATACAACCAAGGCGATCCTGCATGGCGTGGCGATTTTAAAGGTTTAATAGAAAAACTGGACTACATCAAAGCATTAGGTTTTACTGCTATTTGGATTACGCCTGTAGTAGAAAACTGTTCAGGTTACGACTATCACGGTTATCATGCTATCAACTTTAGTAAAGTTGATCCACGTTACGAATCGGAAGATTGCAACTTTCAAGATCTTATTGATGCCGTACATGCCAAAGGCATGAAAATTATTTTAGACGTTGTATTTAATCACACGGGAAATTTTGGCGAAGAATTTTTGTGTCCAATGTTTACTAAAACGGGCGACTTATCGTCCAGCGCCTGCCTAACACCTCATCAAAACACAAAATTACCTGCTAATTATGCTAGTTTGAGTTCAAGTGAACAATATCAAGCGCGTTTAGCTTTGATGAAAAATACAGATGGAAAAAATCACGATGCAAAAAACTATTGGCACCACTATGGTAATTTTAATTGGGACGACATCACCAGTCAATGGGCACAAATCGCAGGCGACTGTGTGGACTTGAATACAGAAAATCCAGCGGTATATAACTACATTGTCCGGGCTTACTCATCGTTCATCCGCATGGGCGTGGACGGTTTTCGTATCGATACAGGACGACATATTTCACGTTTGGTATTCAACAAAGTGTTTAATGACGCTTTTCATGCCGCAGCACAAGCCTCGGGTAAACCAAACTTCTTTATGTTTGCCGAAATTTGTACACGTGACCGCAACTATTGGTATCGCAATACACCTGCAATGTCAACACCATTCTACACATGGAAAGATTCAAAAAATTATGCTTGGTCTAACGACTCCACAGTTTGGGAAAACATTGTTATCATGAATGGCACTGAAGGATTTACAAATACAGTAAATCAAGCTTCGTGTATTGCAAACTACAACGACAATAGCAGCGAAGGCGGACAACCATCGAGTAATAACGCTAAACTTATAGGTAACGATTATCACACACCCGATTGGTCGAAACATTCAGGATTAAATGTGATTGACTTCCCCATGCACTGGAATTTTGAAAATGCTGGAAGCGCCTACAATGTTGCACTAAATGGCGACTGGAGTTACAACGATGCCACGTTCAATGTGACTTATGTAGATTCGCACGACTACGCACCCGATGGCGCACCTGAAAGCCAGCGGTTTGCCAAAGATCAAGCTACGTGGGCTGAAAATTTATCACTAATTTATACGTTTAGAGGAATTCCTTGTGTCTATTATGGTTCAGAAATTGAATTCAAAAAAGGATACATCATCGATAAAGGTCCAAATATACCTCTGCGTGAAAGCGGTCGTGCCTATTTTGGCAATTACATTACAGGCTCGCTCAACGTCACTGAATTTGCTGAATACAACAGCGCTACAGGTAATGTAGCTGTAACACTCAAACATCCATTGGCATTACACATTCAACGTTTGAGTAAAATTCGCATGGCAATACCAGCACTGCGCAAAGGACAATACTCCACCGACAATTGTTCTGGTTCATTCGCTTTTAAACGTCGCTACACCGATGCTACAACCGATAGCTATGTCTTAGTTTGTATCTCTGGAGGAGCAACATTTAGCAACATTCCTAACGGTACATACACCGACGCTGTAACGGGCGACACAAAAACTGTAACAAACAACACTTTAACAGCTAACTGTAGTGGGAAGGGAAATTTGCGTGCATACGTACTGTCGACTGTAAAAACAGCTGCACCTGGTAAAATAGGTAATGATGGACAATACATTTACACAAATTCATCTGTAATAGTTCCACAAGGTACTTATCCCGATCCAACAGAAGTTTTGTTAGATGGCGAAAGCAGTGGTGATGGCAGTGGCACTGGTGAAATTATAACGCCTTGTATTAACACTGATGAACGTGCCGTATTCTTTACAAAATCAAATGATTTTGGAAACAATATCTACACCTATATTTGGCATAAAACTACTGGTTCTGTGACGCAAGTATGTGGAGCATGGCCTGGTAAAAAGATGACTGCATTGGGAAATAGCACTTATAAATTCACCATTCCTGTAGAAGCCGCAGCTATAGATGGAACTTGGCAAATTATTTTCAACGATGGTAGCGGTAATCAAACAGCAGATTTAGCCTTTACATTAAATGGTATGTATTCAGGAACAAACAAAGGCAATATCGCCTGTACAAGTACCGTAACAGAACACTGTGACATTCTCCAAAATATTGACAACATAACAGCAAACAAGCTAGTAATTTATAGTCATAATGGTACGTTAATTATTAGTAGCCCTAAAGCTGCAACGCTACACATTCATAGTATCGACGGACGCTTATTGCGTACTGCAAATATCGAATCTGGAATTACCACGCTCTACGGTTTCCAGCAAGGCGTATATCTCGTCAATGGCAAAAAAGCAATCGTATTATAATACTACTTTAAATAAAAAAGGAGAACTCGTGTTCTCCTTTTTTTATTATAAATCCAACAAACCTTCAGGTAAGCTCACATATAAAATACGCTTATCATGATCAATTTCCGTTATATAAGCATCGCTTGCAGGAATAAGTCGTTCGCCTACTACAAACAAGACATTTGCGGTAGATTCGTCCAGTTCATCTATCACGCCAAGCACACCATGAGATTCCTCATGTACTCTAAATCCAAGGAAATATGACAATGTTAGGTTTTCAGCCGCTTGTACTAACATTTCACGTTTTACATACACCAATTTTCCACTTAACTCTCGTGCACGAGGCTCGTCAGTAATACCTTCGAGTAGAATAAGTGCCGTAGTGTCACTCTTAAAACGGTAGGAATAAATAAAAAACGGTACAAAAATAGCCTCTATTTCCAAAACAAAGTACTCACACACTTCAATATTAAAATCCTCACTAAACTCAAAAATGAGTTCACCTTTAATACCATGAGTTTTACCTGTTTTGCCTACTAAAACTAATTCTGAACGTTGTATCACGGAAAAATTCAATTATATTGATTATTTTCTCTTCGGTTCTTCCTGTGGCATCACATATTCCACTTTGCCTTTTCGCAAAGCACGTATAATGACATATATACCAAAAATTACAAATGGCACACTCAACCATTGTCCCATGTTGAACGTCATATTTGTCTCAAAAGCTGATTGATCATTTTTTAAGAATTCAATCAGCTGACGAGCTACAAATACACCTGTAAAACCAATACCGGTCAGCAAACCATTATATTTTCCTGCGTCCTTTTTCCAATAGAGCCACATTAACAGAATAAACAACAGAAAATAAGCACCTGCCTCATAAAGTTGAGTTGGATGACATGGCAACCACTCTGTTGGCGGGCAGCACAAGTGAGGTGTTGGACAAGCTACATAATCGTCAACAGAACCACAAAACTGTTCACGTCCACGTAGAAAGACAAAACCCCAAGGCAAATCAGTTGGTGTTCCATAAATTTCAGAATTCATCAGATTACCAATACGAATCATACCTGCTACCAACGATGAACCTATAAACATACGGTCACCCAACCACCACATACTTAATTTTGTCATATATTTTGACAACAACCAAGCTGTTAAAACCATAGCAAAAGCTCCACCGTGACTTGCTAAGCCACCATGCCAAACCATTGGTATTTCCCACAAATTATCTTTGTAATATTCCCAATCGTAAAAAAACACATGTCCCAAACGCGCACCAATAATAACAGCTAACACAAAGTAAATAAACACTTTATCAATCCAGCTTTCTGGTGCACCATCATGTTTAAACGTTTTACCAATAATAGAAATACCGATAAAAAAGCCAAGTGCATACAACAAACCGTACCAACGTACAGATAAGGAGCCTATGGAAAATAAAATGGGATCTGCATCCCAAATAATGGAGAGTAACATAAACGAATAAAAATTAAGTAATTGAAAATAAATAAGGAAGGAAGCAAAAACCGTGCTTTCATCATCTTAAGCTTATAAAATCGAACAAGTAATCACTTTATTTTATGCTTTACGAACGATGGCGATTGGCGTCTGTTGGGAGCTTTGTCCTAATGGATTGTCTTTGAACAATGCTTTTAGAAATTTCACGTCTAAATCCTTACTTGATTTCCCCAAAATATCTACATTCAAATCATTAGCATCAAGAACAAAAGCCTCATTGCCAAGTCTTTCCTTTAATTTTCGTGCTACTTTATCAGGGTTTTTAGGAGCCATTTTAGCGTAGCGATTATAAGGTGGTATAGTACAATCGCATGGCCCATCGATAGCATAAGCACGAGGTCCACAAACTTTATAAAATGCGCCGCGAATACCAAATGGCTTAGTAACCAATGCTGCTGCACAACCTAATAACAAACGAGGAATACCAACATCTTCTATGGCTAATTGCATAGTATAAGGGCTTCCTAAACCAATGCCATAAGGCGATTTATAAACAAATTTTACTAAAAATCGAGCGAAGCAGCTTGGTTTAATTTCCGAAATAGGAAATGCACGACCTTGTGTAATAGCTACAATTTTTTCACTCACAAAAATAATATCACCAGGTTGACGTAGCTCTTTAGTATATTTATCAACTACATCGAACAAATTATCTTCACGCATCACCACATGGGTTTTCACAGGAATACGTAAATAATTAACGCCATCTATTTCAATAGCCAACTTTTTTCCTTCGTTTGCTTGAACTTCCATTTTTAATATAATTTGATTATCTATAAAAATATGCGACAAAGATAACGATTAGTTATGAGTTACACGCAAAACAATTTTCTTTTTTTCTGAAACTAAAAAAATGGATTGTATTGGCGTTCATTGCCAATAGTAGTCGCTGGCCCATGCCCAGGATGAACAACAGTTTCGTCAGATAAGGTCAATAGTTTACGCCGTATTCCTGATATTAGCTCGGCATAATTACCTTTGGGTAAATCTGTTCGCCCAATGCTACCAGCGAACAAAACATCACCGACAAAAACAACTTTTTTAGCACGACAGTGGAAACAAATCCCACCGGGCGAATGACCAGGCACGTGTAAAACTTCCAACTTAGTGCGTCCAAAAGAGACCACATCTCCATCACTTAAATAACCGCCTAGAGGTTGTTCCTGAACAACTCCAGGAAAGCCAAACAGCTGAGCTTGTGACATCATTTGTTCAATCAAAAACTCGTCAGCTTGATGAGCTTCAGGTAAAACACCAAACGTCTGAGCAAGCATATAATTTCCAAATGCGTGATCAAGGTGAAGATGTGTATTTAAGACACGTTGTACTTGCAACTTTTCTGATTTTAGATAAGAGAGTAAGCGTTCATTTTCGTCAGGTAACAAACAACCACAATCAATAATTACAGCCTCACCCGTATCGTCCGACAACACGTAAGTATTTTCTTGAAATGGATTAAATTGAAATATTTTTATCGTCATAAAGCGTATTCTAAATTAAATCATTACAGAGGAAGGTAAACTGCTTTTTTGGTTGTAAAATACTCTTCGGTAAAAAAGTCACTGACAGCATAAAGTGTAGCCACCTTTCTGTAAGGAAATACTTCCGCTTCCAACTCGCCTCCCTTTAAACATATAAGCCCATTAGGTAATGCGTTTTTCTGTTCCTTTGCAATATTTTTCTTGACCAATTTTACTAAATCGCTCAAAGGCATTACAGCACGACTCACTACAAAATCATATTTACCTTTTACATCTTCCATACGTGCATGTTGAAAGGAACAATTTTTCAAGCCAATTGCATCAGCGATTTCGTGTGCTACACGTACTTTTTTACCGATAGAATCAACTAAATGAAAATATGTTTCTGGAAATAATATCGCCAAAGGAATACCGGGGAAACCACCGCCAGTACCAACATCAACCACTTTTGTTCCGGGTTGAAACGACAACACTTTAGCTATAGCCAAAGAGTGTAACACGTGGTGTTGATACAAATTATCTATATCTTTACGAGAAATAACATTAATTTTTGCATTCCAATCGCGATACAGAGCATCTAAAGCAGTAAACTGATCTATTTGTGTTTGATTAAGTTCAGGAAAATAACGTTTTAATGATTCCATTGCACAGTATGACTACTATTTTAAAAGTTCATAAACAGGGGTCTCTTTCTTAAGCAATGGTAAAAGTTCATTTTTAGCTATAAACAACCGTGTGCTTCCAACAGAATACGGTGCTATATCATAAGGATTAAAGTGATAGAATATGCCATCTTCCGTAACAGAAAAGTTTCCATTAGGGGTAAGTTGTTGTAACCAAAAATCTTTCAATGTCAAATTACGTTTTGCGGCATCTGCTTCCAATAAACGAGTTAAAAGAGCAATCAACTCATCACTATAGTTGTCAATAAAAATATCATCTTCAGTCAACTGATGTCCCGTAGTAACATCAAAAACCCAGCACATAGTTGTTTCCAATCCATGTGAACCACCAGTAAACACATAACGAGTGGCTTCGTAACTCAACAAATCATCAGACTCATACAAAGGTACAGCTGTTAAAAATTCTTGATATTGATATAAAACAGGACTACCTTTAATGTCTGTTTCCACTAAATTGTAATCTTCATAACAAGATGCAATATAAGTTGGCAATAGACTTTCTGAAGAAACATCAATATACTTTTCAGTAAATAAATCTGTTGTTAATGTACGTTGTACATTCTTCAATGCTGTTGCATCAGAACCTTTTGTTGGAAACTCCACCTTAAGTTTCATTTCAAAACAAAGAGCATCGCCTTGGGGGCAAGCAACCATTAAACTATCTTCCAAAGAAGTAAATGTAAAAGCTGTTCTTTCAATAAAATCACAAGATGTCAGCATGTAAATAGTCGCCAACAGGACCAATGAAATTTTAAATGTTTTCATAACAGGGGTATTGAATGTGGATAATTGAGACTACAAATATACATTATATTTGCTAAAAATGATTAATAAATCATTTTAATTTGAATTGTTTCTACTACTTTTGTGTCCTATTAATAATGAAACGCCTCACATCACATATTATTAGTTTGGGATTAGCCTACCTTTTTTTAACAGTTGGCTGCGGAACTAACGTTACCGAATACTGTTGTAATTTGTGTGCAGAACATGGTTCACGAATATTCACAACCAGTAGTTGCGAAGACGTTCACGCATCACATCACAAACACGAGCACGTGAGTAATCGCTGTTGCGAAACTTCTCACCGCGATAATCACACACAGGAAAATGGTTTCAACAACGCAGAACAAGATAGAAAGTGTGAACTTCATCGTCTTAATGTTGAAGAGCCAACACTTTCAGAGCATGTAGAGTTATTGCCTATCTCTTTTGTGGTAATCGTATTCGTTCAGGAGCAACTTGATTTATCAATAGAGACCTCTACACCTATCGATTTTGCGTCGCTCAAAGCTCCACCAAATAGTGGACGTGATATTCTCACCCAATTTTCAGTTCTTACTATTTAGTTTGATTGCTAACATTAAAGTCAAAACTTGCAAGTTCTTGACTTTAACTCGTTGTGTCTAAAATCAAACAAACAGATAGAAAATGAAAAAAACAGTTTTTACTTTTTTAATTAGCGTACTCAGCGTATTTACACAAGCCTCAACAGTCATAGGCGTTATTCAATCCAATAACGAACCCATTATTGGAGCTGAAATTTTTTGGCAAAATACCACAATCGGTACCACATCACACTTAGACGGCTCATTTCAGATAAACACTACCGATAAGTCTGATACGCTTGTTATTCGTTATTTGGGATTTGATACAGAGTATATTTTTGTAGAAAACTCAAAACAACCTTTACACATTACACTAACGGAAACCAAGCTAAATTTAGATGAAGTGAACGTAACTGCACGTGCCTTAGGTACAATCACATCACGCATCACGCCTGTACACACACAAACGATTTCAGGAGCCGAATTATGCAAAGCAGCCTGCTGCAATTTATCAGAAAGTTTTGAAACAAATGCTTCTATCGATGTGGCTTACAGCGATGCTGCTACCGGTGCAAAACAAATACGTTTATTGGGTTTGTCGGGCACATACGTTCAACTGCTCACAGAAAACACGCCCGGTATTCGTGGTTTAGCGTCTAATTTCGGATTGGAATACATTCCTGGTCCTTGGATGGAAAGCATTCAAATCTCAAAAGGCACATCATCGGTTCTTAATGGCTATGAAGCAACTACGGGTCAAATCAATGTGGAGTTTTTAAAACCACAAACCAGCGACCCGTTAGCTTTAAATCTAATGGTAAACTCTGAATTACGAACCGAATTTAATGCTACTGGTAGTTGGCATATTAACGATAAACTTTCAACAGCTGTTTTGGCACACTACAAAAATGAAAGTTTGGAGTTTGATGCAAACCACGACGGTTTTATGGATTTACCCAAAAGTAATCAAGTCAATATTTTAAATCGTTGGAATTACCATTCAGAACGCTATACTGGACAAGTTTTAGTACGTGGTTTATATGACGAAAGACGTGGTGGACAATTAAGCAAAATTAATGTAGCAGATCCGTACAACATTGCCGTTGACACCAAACGTATTGACGCCTTTATTAAAAACGGTTATGTTTTAAATTCTGAAAAAGCTACTAGCATAGGTGTTATCGTAAGCGGTTCATACCACGACCAAACGGGTATTTATGGCAAACGTTTTTATCATGGTGCACAAACTAACGTATATGCCAATGCCATATTTCAAACCAATTTTGATGAGCATCATAAACTTGTAACTGGTGCTAGCGTTAATTATGATAATTACAATGAAGGATTACAACTATCAAGTAGTAGTGATGAAATGCCTTTCGACAGGAGCGAAATAACACCGGGCATTTTTGCCGAATATTCATTTACATTTCACGAACATCTATCATTTTTAGCTGGTTTACGTGGTGATTACAGCACACGTTTCGGTTTTTTCGTTACGCCACGCATTAACGTACGTTATTCGCCTTGGGCATGGTGGAATATCCGTACCTCTGTGGGTTTAGGTTATCGCTCGCCAAATATTTTAGCTGATTATGCTTTTACACTACCAAGTAGCCGAAAAATAGTGCTTGCTGATTCGGAATTCAACCAAGAAAAAGCGCTAAATACGGGCATTAGTACCACGTTTTATATCCCCATTGGAAATCGCGAACTACAACTATCGGCAGAATATTACTACACCAACTTCTTTGATTGCGTGGTTGCGGATTTAGACAGTGATCCTCATCAAGTTATTTTTAGTAATTTGAACGGCGGTAAAGCGTACGCTAGCAATTTTCAAACAGAACTTTCGATGGAAATTTTACGTGGATGGACAACCACTATTGCCTACCGCATGATTGACGTAAAAAACAGTTACAACGGTGTATTACGTGAAAAACCACTCACCAATCGTTTTAAAGGATTGATAACCACATCGTATCAAACACCACTCAAAAAGTGGCAATTTGATGTCACTGCACAACTCAACGGTGGTGGTCGCATGCCCGACTCAGACACCAACAACCCATTGTGGTCAAACACGTTTGGTATTTACCCTATGCTAATGGCACAAATTACCAAATATTTCAGAACATGGAGCATCTATTTAGGCGGTGAAAATATCACCAATTTCAAACAAAAAAATCCTATCATTGACGCTTGGAATCCATATAGCAATAACTTTGATGCCTCTATGGTGTGGGGACCCATTCACGGTGCAAAAGTCTACATCGGATTTCGTTGGGCGTTAGACAAACCTGAAAGCTAAAATTACAATTTTTATATTTACTTTTTAAACACATTATCACTATGAAAAAAATCATGATTAGCATTGTTTTGATACTGGCTGCCACCACTATGGTAAATGCCGTAAAACAAGAAGTTGTACTTTTCATCAACAATATGGAATGTGCTAACTGCCAAGCCAAAGTTGAAAAAACATTAGCTTATGAAAAAGGTGTTAAAGACTTAAAATTTGATTTGCAAAAACGCCAAGTAACCATTACCTTTGACAGCGAAAAAACAACAGTTGAAAAGCTTCAAAATGCGTTATTAAAACGCAACAAATACGCATCTGAAGTTGTAAAACCACATTGTACTAAACCTTGTAAATCTGCAGCTAACAGCTGTTCAAAGCCATGTAAAAAACATTAAGTCAAGGCAGTAATTTTATTTAAAATATAATGGATAGAACATAAAAATGCTCTATCCTCTATTATTAAGCGTTTGTAGTGAAACACGTTAAAAAACCCGATTGGCTAAAAATTGATTTTAGAAGCAATGATCAATTTGCTAACGTCAACCAAATTGTGAAAGAACACTGTTTGCACACCATCTGCACCAGTGGTCGCTGTCCCAATATGAGTGAATGTTGGAGCAGAGGCACAGCAACTTTTATGATTTTAGGTGATATTTGTACACGCTCCTGTAAGTTTTGCAATACGCAAACCGGGCGACCTCTACCACCTAATCCAAACGAACCGCAACATTTGGCAAAATCTATCCAATTGATGAAGCTCAAACACGCTGTTGTGACTGCTGTTACGCGCGACGATTTACAAGATCAAGGTGCAACACACTGGGCATCGTGCATTGCCGCTATCAAACAAGAAAATCCGAATACTACAATCGAAGTACTAATTCCTGATTTTCAAGGAAACACGAAACTCATAGACCAAATTATTGCGCAACAACCAAACATCATTGCGCACAACATTGAAACTGTTGAACGCCTTACGCCTGAAGTGCGCAGTGCCGCCAAATACCGCACAAGTTTGAATACATTAGCACACATTGCACAGAGTGGCATTCCGGCAAAAAGTGGTTTTATGCTCGGTTTGGGTGAAACGGAAACGGAAATTTTAAAAACAATGGACGATTTACGCCAAGCCTCCGTGTCAGTGTTGACACTTGGGCAATATTTACAACCAAGCCGTAATCACCTTCCTGTGAGTGCTTACATTCATCCCGATAAATTTAAAGAATATAAACAAATCGGTTTAGAAAAAGGGTTTCGTGTAGTAGAAAGCGCTCCGTTGGTACGCTCATCGTATCACGCAGAACGGCATTTATAACAAGCTAATTCCCATGAAAATCTTGCGCTACAACGTGAGATTTTTTGTTTACATTTAGCTTTGTAACTTGTTCGTTTTTATATATCTTTGTAGGTTGAATATAAATCGCACATGCTATTTTCGGACATCATAGGACAAGAAGCAATTAAAGAACAGCTGCGCCAAACAGTACATTCACAACGTTTGCCTCATGCGCAACTGTTTTCTGGAGTTGAAGGCGTAGGGAAGCTACCATTAGCACTAGCTTATGCCCGATACATCAATTGCGAAAACAGAAACAAACAAGATTCTTGTGGCAATTGTCCATCATGTATCAAATTCAACAAAATGGTACATCCCGATTTGCATTTTGTTTTTCCAATCGTGAAAAACGATGCAAAAAAAATGACTGTTTGCGATAATTTCTTGGCAGATTTTCGCGAAGCTGTACTCACGAATCCCTATTTAACTGTAAACACATGGTTAAACCAAATAGGCGAAGGTAAACAAGGGCAAATTTACACCAACGAAGGTGATGAGATTATTCGTAAACTAAACCTTAAAACCTACGAGTCAGAGTACAAAATCATGATTATTTGGGCGCCCGAGAAAATGCACGAAAGTTGTGCCAATCGAGTTCTTAAAATCATAGAAGAACCGCCTCCAAAAACGATTTTTTTGTTAATTTCAGACACGCCTGATGAAATTATCGGAACTATACAATCGCGTGTACAGCGTATTAGCATTCCTCCAATCAACGTAAAGGATTTGGTTGCACACGCTCAAAATAGATACACTTTGCCTACGGACGAATTACAACTTTTAGCTCGTATGGCGCAAGGTAGTTGGTCGCATATGCAAGCGTTAGTAGAACAGACCGATGAAATGAAAATCAACTTCGAGCGTTTTATTCAACTGATGCGTTTATCGTGGGCTTTGAACGTCAAAGAACTTCGTGCTTGGGTGGACGAACTTGTAGCAGCAGGTCGGGAAGAAGAAAAACAATTTTTGCAATATGCACAGCGTATGATTCGTGAGAACTTTGTGTTACACCTTAAACAACCAACATTGAGCTACATGAGCCAACAAGAACAAGCGTTTGCAAAAAACTTTTCACAATTCATCAACGAGCGAAATATTCTTGATATCATGGATGAACTCGCATTGGCTGAAGCTCAAATTGAACAAAATGGAAATGGGAAAATTATATTATTAGACCTAAGTATTAAACTGTACAGATTATTAAAAAAATAAACGGATAGAAAAACATCTAATTTCAATATCATATTACACACTGAATAATAATGAAATATACACTAAATAACGGCGGAAGTAATCCTGGTAAAAAAGGATTTTGTGGCAATAGCAACCGTAAACTACCAGTAATCGATTGGTTAGCCGATTTACCTGAAACTCAATTAGAAACTGAGTTAGTAGAGGTACAATTCAAAAACACACGTAAAGGCTTCTTCCTTAACAATATGAAATTACCACTCGAAAAAGGCGATGTGGTAGCTGTTGAAGCGACACCTGGTCACGATATTGGCACAGTTACACTTACAGGAAAACTTGTACTGGCGCAAATGAAAAAAAGCAACATTTCTTTGGATCATTATGAAGTAAAACGTGTTTATCGTATAGCCCGTACCAATGATATGGCAAAATATAACGAGGCAAAATCCAAAGAACACGATACCATGATTCGTTCGCGTCAGATTGCTGAAAATTTAAATTTAGAGATGAAAATTGGCGATGTTGAATACCAGGGCGATGGCAGCAAAGCTATTTTCTACTACATTGCCGATGGGCGCGTGGATTTTCGTCAGCTCATCAAGGTATTAGCCGAAACTTTTCGTGTACGTATTGAAATGAAACAAATCGGTGCACGCCAAGAAGCTGGTCGTATTGGTGGTATTGGCCCTTGCGGTCGGGAATTGTGCTGTGCTACATTTATGAGTAGTTTTGCTTCTGTTTCGACCACAGCAGCGCGCCACCAAGATATCTCCACAAATCCACTCAAATTGGCAGGACAGTGTGCCAAAATCAAATGCTGTGTTAATTATGAATTAGACACTTACATTGATGCTAAAAAAGATTTTCCGCGACAAGATATACCTTTGGAAACCAAAGATGGTACGTTCTATCATTTCAAAACCGACGTCTTTAAACGTCAAATGCCCTACTCAAGTTCAAAAACATTTGCTGCCAATCTTGTAACATTATCAGTTGATCGGGTTAAAGAGATTATTGCGTTAAATAATAAAGGTGAACATGTTGATACACTCTTAGCCAAAGAACCTGTTGTAAAAACTGATTCTCCCGTTGGCTACCAAAATGTCATAGGACAAGATAGTTTAACTCGTTTTGATAAAGCAAAACCCAAAAACAGAAATCGAAACAAATACAATAAAAACCGCAATAACAATCAAAATAAACCTAATACAAATTAAATCATGAAGGTAAAAATCATTTTGGGATTTCTGCTTATTATTATATTAACCGCTTGTAGTGATACGGTGTTTATGGAGTGTAAAGAGTTACCCACAGAGGGTTGGCACAAAGATTCATTGTGTGTGTTTGAGGTACCTATTACAGAAACAAATGCTACATATCAAATGCAACTTATCATTCGCAATGATGGTAGCTATCCGAATCAAAACTTATGGCTGTTTGTAGATCACATCAAACCCGATAATAGTTTTGCTCGTGATACAGTGCAGTTTTTTCTCGCCGATAATTTTGGACGATGGACAGGTTCTGGAGTTGGCTCTATTTTTGAGAATGTTTGGATTTATCGTGAACGTATAAAATATAAAGAAACTGGCACTTATAAAATTCGTATTGCTCAAGGTATGCGCTACGAAAAGCTGGAAGGCATTTGTGACGTAGGCATAAAAGTAATTAAAACGAACTAAAATCCACACAGCTTTGGTATGGGAAAAAATAAATTGAAAAAATTTGCTGACATGGAGACGTTTTCACACGTATTCCAATGTTCATACAACGAATTAACCAATGGAACCTCTTTTCCACTTAAAGGCAAATGGCACAGCGAGTTTTTTCATAACAACAATCCCATTGTACTAGAACTTGGTTGTGGCAAGGGAGAATATACCGTAGAATTAGCCAAACAATTCCCTGACAAAAACTTTATCGGTGTCGATATAAAAGGTGCACGCATGTGGACCGGTGCTAAACTGTCTCAAGAGTTTGGTTTAACTAACGTTGCCTTTATACGCACTGGAATTAACGTCATTCACTATTTTTTTGAGCAAAACGAAGTAAACGAAATTTGGATTACCTTTCCCGATCCACAGATGAAAAAGGTAAACAAACGATTAACTTCCACCTTCTTTTTGAATATTTACAAACAGATTCTTCACGAAAATGGTATTATCAATTTAAAAACAGACAGCAATTTTTTATTCACCTACACTTGTGCACTTGTGGAGTTAAACAAATTGCCAATATTTGTCAAAACAGACAATTTATACAAGACACACCCCAATGATAACATTTTAGCCATAAAAACGTACTATGAAAAACAATGGCTGTCGCGTGGGTTGACCATAAAATATTTACAGTTCTCTTTACCACACACCAGTTCTTTACAAGAACCCGATATTGAAATTCCTCTCGACGAGTATCGCAGTTTTAACCGTCAAAAACGTACAGAGTTAGATTTTTAAAATTAATAAACGAATTTTTTAATTGATTTAATTTTTTATTTTTTTCACATAAAAAGAGTTTTTACGCAAAAATGAAGGATAAAAACTCCCACAAACTCCCTCAAAAAACATGTTTTAGAGAAAAAAGAGAACAAAAAGTATGAAAAACAAAAAAAATATAAAAAACTCACATTTTTCATAAAAAACTGATTAACAATAAATTACAGTTGTTTAGAAAAATAAAATTGAGAAAATAAAAATCTTTTCAAAAAAAAAAGTCAAAATAAGTTGCATTCACAAAAATAAGTTCTAATTTTGTGCTGATATTATATACAATTTTGTTCAACATTAAAAAATTCGTAAAGATGAAAAAATTAGTTTTGTTCTTTGCTGCTGTTGTTGCTGTTGCATTTGCATCTTGTGGTGCTAAAGCTACTGAAGAAGCTACTGAAGAAGTTGCAGTAGAAGAAGTTGCAGTAGAAGAAGTTGTTGACACTGCTGCTGTAGTAGTTATTGATAGCGCTGTAGTTGCTGAATAATTCAGAAACACACAACACTTTCAGTTTAAAAAGGTCTATTGTTACAATAGGCCTTTTTTTATTGTCAAAATTTTGAGTACATTTGTGCTGTTTTAGTACAACGTTGCGCTAAAAACAGACACGCCAACCACCGACATTTCTAATCGTAAACATCATGATTCGTCTAGCCATTCCAGCCGAAGGCTTATTAAACAGAGAAAGTCTTCAATTTCTAAATCGTATAGGCATAAAACTGCCTTGTGCCACGCAAGCCTGCGCCATGTATGCCACCAACTTTCCACTCGAAATCATAGCGGTGGCAGAAGCAGATATTTTAACACTTGTACAAAGCGGCATGATGGACATTGGTTTTGTAGGCGAGCAATTTCAAGATGAAAAAAATGCCGACGTTCAGGTGTTACGTCATTGGGGCATTGCATCACACAATATGGCGATTGGTGGCACGCCAAATATAAAATACAAAAGCCTCGAAACACTGAATGGGAAAACTATTTTAACTCCGTTTCCTAATTTTGTAAACAAAGAACTCAAGGCCAAAAATATCAAAGCAAAAGTTCAAGGTATTTCCGACTCCTTAAAAAGTATTCCTCCTGGCGACATGAGCGAATTTTACTGCGACGCCATTCCTGCCGGGTTACACTTTCAACAAAAAGGATTAAAGGAACTCGAATTGCTAGCTACTTTTGAAACTCTATTAGTGGTTCACAGCCAATTGGCCACCAATAAAAAAACCATTCTAGAAGAATTAGTATTCCGCATGGATGCCACGGCAGAATCAGCCAATAAACAAACACTCACCATGCGTGTGCCTACCAAACACTTAGAGGACATCTTAATCGTTTTACCAAGTCAATTGCCACCTATGGTGATGCCTATCAATAACGAATTAAGTTTAGTGCAAACCCTTGTGGACGACACCCGTTTTTGGGACATTGTGACTAAACTCAAACAATTGGGAGCTACCGAAATCACATTAGCGCCCATAAACCATCTGATACACTAACAAAATCTGTTGTCCTATTCAAAATAAATCACTAATTTTGTAGGCGTTTTCTAGTAGTTACAACTAATAAAAATATACTGTTATGCAAACTATTGACAATTTTAATTTTGCCGGTAAAAAGGCATTTGTCCGCGTAGACTTCAATGTGCCTATGGACGAAAATTTTAACATCACAGACGACACACGTATTCGTGCTGCATTGCCTACGTTGAAAAAGATTTTAGCTGATGGTGGTAGCCTTATCATCGCTTCACACATGGGTCGCCCCAAGAAAAATCCAGATGCTAAATATTCATTGAAACACATCGTTGCTCACGTTTCTGAAAAATTGGGCGTAGACGTTAAATTTGTAGACGATTGCGCAAAAGCTGCTGAAGCTTGTGCTGCTCTAAAACCAGGTGAAGCGTTATTATTAGAAAATCTTCGTTTCTATGCCGAAGAAGAAGGCAAACCACGTGGTTTAGCTGAAGATGCTACCGACGAAGAAAAAGCGGCTGCTAAAAAAGCGATCAAAGCTAGCCAAAAAGAATTTGCTAAATTATTGGCATCTTACGCCGATTGCTACGTAAATGACGCATTTGGTACTGCTCACCGCGCACACGCTTCTACCGCTTTAATTGCTGACTATTTTGATGCAGATCACAAAATGTTTGGTTATTTGATGAACCAAGAAGTATCAGCCATTGAAAAAATTATGACCGACACAGCTCGCCCATTTACCGCTATCATGGGTGGTTCTAAAGTATCTTCAAAAATCGAAATCATCGAAAACCTATTGACCAAAGTAGATAACTTGATTATCGCTGGTGGCATGACTTATACATTCACTAAAGCCTTAGGTGGTAAAATTGGTACTTCTATTTGTGAAGACGATAAATTAGATTTAGCACTTGGTTTATTAGAAAAAGCCAAAGCTAATGGCGTAAATATGGTATTAGCTGTGGATGCTAAAATTGCTGATGCTTTCTCAAACGATGCAAACACTAAATTTGTGAACGTTGACGAAATTCCTGATGGCTGGGAAGGTATGGACATTGGCCCAAAAACAGAAGCTATCTTTGCTGATGTGATCAAAAACTCAAAAACTATTCTTTGGAATGGTCCTACTGGTGTATTTGAATTTGACAACTTCACCAGTGGTTCACGCGCAGTAGCAAACGCCATTGTAGAAGCAACCAAAAACGGTGCATTCTCGCTTGTTGGTGGTGGCGACTCTGTAGCTTGTGTTAACAAATTTGGTGTAGCCGACAAAGTAAGTTATGTATCAACCGGCGGTGGCGCTTTATTGGAAGCTATCGAAGGTTTGGTATTACCTGGCATCGCTGCTATCAAAGGCTAATTACAACCAATCTCATAATTCAAAAATCCCTACCATCACTGGTGGGGATTTTTTTGTTTAGAAACACACGCAAAAAAATGCGAAAAGTTTTTTTGTAAAAACTTGTTAAACCAAAAATAAACGACTACATTCGTTGCGCTCAACAGTGTACAAAAAACACCATTCGTAAATGCTTTTTATAAATGTTAATAAATGATTCATTTACAATGAATTAAACTTTAGCGATAGGTTGATTTACGAATGTTTTTAATGGGTAGTTACGTAAATAAAACGTTAGCCGTCACCCTATAATGAGCGATAGTGCAGTATTTATCGTAAAAATAAAGAAGACAACCTGACAAGGTTGTTTTTTTGTTGATAATAGGTGTAAAAAAGTAGATACAAAAAAAATAAAACTATCTTTGCAATTATTATCAGGAAATAAAAAAATGGAACAAAAACATTTTCACACCATACCCTCTTTCATAAGCAAATCCTTTGGCGACAATATTGAACTTTTGCCAAGCGTTGATGAATTATTTGAAATAGAAATGGCGTTTTTGGAATTTAATTGTCTATCAAAAGAAGAACTGTTAGAGCGTTCTGCGTTTATCAAATCCATTGACAATCAGCACACAAAACATTATTTGCTTTATTCCAATTACAACGCTACGATAAACGAAAGCAGAACCGCACAAACACAAGCCTATTTTGAAGAAGGACAATTTTCGACAGGTTATTCTACGCACGGACTTTTCCCTTATCGCGGGAAGTTTCACCCGCAACTGATTAAAGGATTGTTAAATATTTTGGGAGTTGAAAAAGGCGAAACTATTTTAGATCCAATGGCAGGAAGCGGAACAGCAAATATTGAAGCTGCGCAAATGGGAATAAATTCGGTGGCTTGCGATGTAAGTCCGTTTTGCCAATTTATGATAAAAGTAAAATATGAATCGCTGACGATAGATTTGAATTTATTAGAAAATACACCGTTAGACAATAAAAAACTTTTTGACTTTTTTAAACAAGGAAACGTTTTACAGCGAATTTCGGAAGTAAAAGACACAGAAAAACAAAAAATCTATAATCTTGCTTTTTTGGCTTGGTTAGATGCTTTGGGATATTCAAAACGTGTTGTACGTTCAAATCACGAACAATTGTTTGAAAAAGTTTTGTTGCGATACGTTGAAACGGTAAAATCCACATTAAAAAATCCGTATTTCAAGCAAAATGAAATCGGTAAAACAACAATTTTAAATCATTCGGAGGCACTAAAAATTGACTTGCCAAATGAAAGCGTTGATTGTGTGATAACTTCGCCACCATATTCATTTGCAATTGATTATGTAGAAAACGATAAAGACCAATTGGAATTTTTAGGTTATGATACAAAGGAACTTAAAAATAAATTAATTGGATTAAGAGGTAAAAACAAAACTGACAGACTGAACAACTATTTTGAAGATATGGATAAAGTTTGTGCAGAAATATCACGAGTTTTGAAAAAAGACAAGTATTTTGCAATGATAATCGGCTCAAACACCAACCAAACAGGCGGTATAAGATTAGAGGAAACAATAATTAACTCGGCAAAAAAATATAATTTGCCATTAGTTAAAAGTATTCTTAAACCCATTAAAGGAATGAGAAACACGATGAAAGACGAATATATATTAATTTTCAAGAAGATATGAAAATGAAAAGTGTTGAAGATAAATTTACAACTGTCATTCAGAAAAATACGTTTTATTTCTTCAATCAAAAATTTGAAGAAAGCTACGAGGGATATATTAATTCACTGAAAGAGACTTTGTTGATTGTCAAAAATAAAGTTGAAACAGAAGGGCTTAAAAAAGAAATTTTTGAGTGGTTGCTCAAAGAAAAAGAGAACGGTTTAAGGGCTTTATTGGCTTTGACAGGCTTTTCAAATGAATACTTAAAGAGATTAACAACCATTATTCGCATTGTTGATAATCCTGAACTTAACGCACTTGTTTACAAAGACAAGTGGTATCAAGAGAAAAATCCTGATAACATTAATGAATGGTCAGATACAACGATTTTAAAGAAAATCCAAAGCAACGAATATTTTCGCAAAGGCTTGGTCAATATTTTCTTTGAAGGTGCTTCTATTCCATTTTTAGCGAATACAATTCCGCTTTTTGAGTTGAAAAAATTAAGCATTTCCAAACTCAAATTTGAAATTCCCGAACTGATTGACACCATTATCCGATACAAAGAAAAAGGCAGTTATGCAGGAATGAAAGGAAATAATCCAGAGACATTGATTGTTGAAACATTGGAACGATTAGGATTAACTTTTGAATTTGGTGATTTGACAGAGTTTATAAGTAACGCCCCCGATAATAAAAGAACAATGGATTTTGTAATCCCAAATAAGAAAAATCCGTTAATTATTATTGAAAGTTCATTTTTAGCAACGACTTCTTCCGGGCAAGGCGACAAATCAAAAACCGAGATTTCAATTGATGCCCTAATAAAATCGCACTATCCAAATGCTAAATTTATAGGTTTTGTTGATGGCATAGGTTGGTATGTTCGCAAAGGTGATTTAAGAAGAATGGTAACAGCTTATGAAGATGTTTTTACTTTTCACAAAGACGAGTTGCAACGATTTGAAAAACTTTTAATTGAAACTTTTAAAAATGATTGACAAATATTTAAATAAGATTATTCAGGGCGATTGTTTGGAATTATTTAAAAACATTCCTGACAATTCGGTAGATATGACATTTGCTGACCCACCTTTTAATTTGCAAAAAAAATACACCAGCTATAAAGACAATTTAGAATTTCAAGAATATTTGGATTGGTGCGAAAAATGGATTGCTGAAATGGTTCGAGTTACCAAACCAACGGGATCGATTTTTTTGCATAATATTCCGAAATGGTTAACTTTTTATGCTACTTATTTAAACAAATTCGCACATTTCAAACATTGGATTTCGTGGGACGCACCCACAGCGCCAATGGGAAAATCCTTACAACCTGCACATTACGGAATTTTATTTTATACAAAAGCAGCAAAAGGAGCAAAGATTTACGAGCTACGACACCCACATAAACGAGACAGAAAACAAGGATATTTGTGGAAAGACTACGGAGGCAAAAAAGACCTCCTACACCCTTTTGGTCCTTTGGTTTCAGATGTTTGGACGGATATACACCGCATAAAGCATAACTCAAAGCGAGACCCACACCCTTGCCAATTGCCACTACATTTAATGGATAGACTTATTCTAATGGTAACAGATGAAAATGATATTGTTTTAGACCCATTTTCAGGCACAGGCACAACAGCTATTTCAGCCAAACGATTAGGACGGCAATATATTGGTTTTGAATTAGATAAAAAGTATGCTGAAATTTCGCAACAAAAATTAGAATTAGTAAAGCCTATTTACAAAATTGGCGATAATTGGGTTAGTTTCTATTTAAAAAATATTGTAACAATCCGAAATATCAATTGGAAAACTCTTGAACCTTATTTTGAAGTTCCCAATCCTGCGCGAACTATCGACTTTCAGAAAACAAAGCTAAAATCAAGTGTAAAAATCCCGAAAGAAATAGAATTTGCCATATCAGAAACCAATAACCAAGATAAAAAAAGGAAAAAACAATTTCTATAAATCACCCACAAACAGACAAAACTTTTGAAAAACCTACAATGGTCGCAATGGCGAGATGAAACAAAAAGAAGAAAAGGGCGGTCGGCTAACATAGGCTATAAGAAATGGCGGTTTCAGTACTAAATTCAAACTTTGTAGCCCGCACAAACATTAGTGAAATGATGAAAGTTACACGCCCGCACTCCGCCACTTCTCATAGCCTCAATCCGTTAGGTGTAATCAGAAGAAACCCAACACACTATAAACAATCAAAATTCAAGAAGCGTCAACTTCAGACCTACGCTTCTTCATATACAAATTACCGCTTGGAGGTCTGGTGCGGAACTCTTAAAACCTAAACCTATGAATAAAAAATGTACCTTTTTGTTTCTGCTCGCACTCAGTAGCTTGAGCGGATTTGCACAGTTGAA